>Ga0247813_10000887_pt1 | contig 24254 bp, 24 predicted proteins | sample UWRJL169409C1_FD_180719 | JGI IMG/M metagenome (GOLD analysis project Ga0247813, IMG submission 180719) | Plant litter microbial communities from Arlington Agricultural Research Station in Wisconsin, United States - UWRJ-L169-409C-1 | ecosystem: Environmental > Terrestrial > Plant litter >...
CCACACCCACCCTGCTCACCATGCCCTGCTCACCACGCCCTGCTCGCCACGTCCCGCCCACACCCACCCGCGCCCCGCCCACAGCGTAATGTCACGAATCGGTAACACGGTTCCGATACAGTGAAGCCATGAACAGGATCGCCGTCGTTCCTGGGTCCTTTGACCCGGTCACCCTTGGACACCTCGACGTGATCGGCAGGGCGGCTGGCCTGTTCGACGAACTGCACGTTCTCGTCGTACACAACCCCGACAAGTCGGCGCTCCTCCCCATCTCGCAGCGCGTCTCTCTCATCGAGCAGTCGATAGTGGAGGCTGGACTCCCCGGCAACATCATCGTCACGAGCTGGAGCGTCGGGCTCCTCGTCGACTACTGCACCGATGTAGGCGCGAGTGTTCTGGTCAAGGGCATCCGCTCTCAGGTCGACGTCGCCTACGAGACCCCGATGGCTATCGTCAACCGCAACCTCGCTGGGGTCGAGACCGTGTTCATGCTTCCGAACCCCGCGCACGCCCACGTGTCGAGCTCGCTCGTGCGCCAGGTGTCCGCATTGGGCGGGGATGTTGCGCCGTATGTTCCGCCGGTCGTCGCCGAATACCTACGATCGGCGTAAGCGACAACCGTTCAGTTCGGTAATGTGGATAGCTCACACCAGTTTCGGCGAAAGAGCGCATAGTTGACCGTCCTCCACCGGGTACTGCAGCCCGCAACGCGCGCGTGGGTTGCTTCAAAAACGCACGATCTTGACGCGCTTCCGCACCCGCTGGATGCACCGCACGTCAGCGTTCCCGGCCCGGACAACGAGCGCGTTCTCATCTTCGGCTCAGGGCCGGCTGTCGGCTACGGCGTCGAGTCACACGAACTCGCCCTCCCCGGAACGCTCGCGCACGCACTCTCCGCCCTCACCGACAGGGGAGTGGACGTCGATGTTGTCGCCAGCACGCAACTGTCGGTCGGTACATCCACCCCCTCGATCGAGCAGCTCAAGCTGTGGCGCTACGAGGCGGTCGTGATCGCCCTGGGGCTCCGCGATGCCATAGACGCAGCCAACGAGCGAGTGTGGCGCCGCGACCTCGAGGCACTCGTGAGCCACGTGCTGCGCAACGCGTCGCGTGACACGACTGTCTTCATTGCGGGCATCCAGCCGAAGCGCACGCTCGCTCGGTACGAACGGATTCTGGGAGGCATTGCCTCGCGCCAGGTGCGTGCGATCAATCGCGTGAACGAGGAGGTGTGCGCAAAGTTCCAGCGCGCGTACTACGTGCCGCTCACGACCGAGCCGCCTCTCGATGCGCGTGACGAGAGCGCTGCGGCGTACCGCGGATGGGGCGAGCAGCTCGCCGCAGCGATGGTCGCCCCCTTCGAGGCCAACCGGCTCGGCACGGGCCTCCAGGCGCTGGATGTCGCAGCGGAGGCCGAGCGACAGAGCGCAGTTGACTCGCTCGGCATCCTCGATACGCCGGCCGAGGATCGCTTCGACCGCATCGTCACGATGGCGCGGCAGCTCTATGGAACGAATGCTGCAGTCTTCTCGGTGATCGACCGTGATCGCGAGTGGCACAAGTCGATGTCAGGAACCGATGTCGACGAGGTGGCCCGCAGCAGCAGTTTCTGCAACATCACCATCCGCAATCGTGGCGCGATGGTTGTCGGCGATGCCTACGAGGACGAGAGGTTCTCCGACAACCCGCTCGTCGCCGGGGATCCGGGGATTCGCTTCTACGCGGGCTTTCCGATTGAGTCACCGTCGGGGGAGCGTATCGGAGCCCTCTGCGTCTACGACCCGAAGCCGCGGGTTGCGTCAGACGTGGACGAGACCATGCTCCGTCAACTCGCGCTGCTGATCCAGGCTGAGCTGCAGGTCGACGCCGGCTAATTGAGCTCGGCCACCATCTTCGCGGTACGGATGAACGTGTCCCGCATCGTGTCCGGCCCATCGAGGTAGCCGCCGACGAGTGCTGCATCCCGCAAGAGGACGAGGGCGCGTGAGCGCTCGGCAGCGTCGTCCCTACCCGCGGCCACGAGTGCAGCCTCAAGCGTCGATGCGAACCATTCGCGGTGCGACTTCACAGTAAGGCGCACGGGGCTGGTTGCATCCGGATATTCAGCTGACGCATTGATGAACGGGCAGCCGCGCGTGTGGTTGAGCGTGATGTCCTGTGCGATGCCGGCGATGAGGGCGTCGAGTACACCCTCCGGGTCACTGATCTCGGTCAGTGCGGAGTCGAACATTCCGCGCAGTGCGGCGTCTTCGCCCTGCAGGTAGGCGGTGACGAGATCCTCCTTGCTCGGAAAGTGACGGTAGAACGTGGCACGGGTGACGTTCGCCGCATCCACGATTCTGTCGACGCCGACCGAGTGGATGCCGTCGCGATAGAAGAGTGCAGACGCTGTGGAAAGCAGGCGCTCGCGCGGCTCTGACGTGCGAGTGTGGGCGCTGCGTGGCGAGCTGGGTGGAACTGGCCCGGCAGCGCGTGCTGCCTTGGCCGGTCGGGTGCCCGAATCTGCCCCAGTGGTGCGTGATGCGTTCATATTCAAAATGATAGAACGATCTTTCTCTTTTCGCTTGACATGTTCGAAGAACTCGGAGTAAGTTCTCAACCAGTAGAAAGAACGATCGTTCTTCCAAATCGGGAGACGACGGAACTCACCAGCAACATGACACGAAGGATTGAAGAAATGACCACCACAGACAAGGCAACCATCGTTCTCATCCACGGCCTCTGGATGACCCCCACCAGCTGGAACACCTGGGCGGACCGCTTCCGTGCCCAGGGTCACACCGTCGTCGTTCCCGGCTGGCCCGGCATCGACGACCGTTCGGTCGAGGACATCCGTCGCGACCCGTCCGCACTCAAGGGGATCGGCATCAAGCAGATCGTCGACAACTACGAGCGCATCATTCGTGCCCTCCCTGGTTTCTCGGAGGGTCGTAAGCCGATCATCATGGGTCACTCGTTCGGCGGTCTCATGACGCAGATGCTCGCCGACCGTGGACTCGGTTCCGCGTATGTAGGTGTTGCCCCCGGTCAGCCCGCCGGCATCACGACACTGCCGTTCTCCACGCTGCGCACGGGATTCCCGATCCTGAGCAAGCCGTGGTCGAAGGCCGACGCATCGCCGCTGTCGAAGGCCCACTTCCACTTCACGTTCGGCAACGATCTGAGCCGCGCTGAGTCGGACGCGATCTGGGAGGAGTCGGCTGTCAACTCGTACAACCGGGTCTTCTTTGAGGGCGTAGCGGGCGCTTTCAACGAGAAGGGCGGTGTCTCGCACGTCGATTACGCTCGTGCCGATCGCGCTCCGCTCCTGCTCATCTCGGGAAGCATCGACCACGTGGTGCCGCCGGCTATTGTCAACGCGATTGAGGCCAAGTACACCGGTCCGGCGATCGTGGAGAAGAAGGAGTTCGCGGGTCGCACTCACCGCCTGGTCAGCCAGGATGGCTGGGAAGAAATCGCTGACTACGCGCTCGCCTGGGCTGTCTCGCACAGCAAGTAGTCCGCTGTAGCAGCACCTGTCGTTGCCCAACGCAGTGCCGCAACCCACAGCGCTCGACCGCGAATGGCGTGGGACCCTACGGGGTTCCGCGCCATCGGTGGTTAACGTGGGTGTTCCGGTCGTGCAGGGTGACGCGCGGTGGCGGTAGCGGCACCACATTCACGCCGACGCACGCATCCGCCGCACTGCCGGGCTCTTGCTTGCCAGGAGAATGGGGCGCTGCTCAGTATCGACGTTGGGCGGAGGCGTGAGCCAGTACTGACCGTCGATGAGGCTGATCTGCCAGCCGTTGTTGTGCAACAGCAGATGATGATGTCGGCACAGCAGCACGCCGGTGGCCACGTCCGTAGGCCCGCCCTTGCTGTATTCGGTGATGTGGTGCACTTCGCACCAACTCGGTGGACGGTCACAGTCAGGGCTGAGGCATCCACCATCTCGAGCGGCGATCGCGACTCGCTGTCTTCCGTTGTGAAGTCGTTGCGCCCTGCCGAGGTTCAACGTCTGACCGTCATCGTCGAACAGGATGGGCTGCAGTCCGCCATCACACGCATGCCGATCGACCGTAGCCAGGGATACCGCGGCTCCGCTGCCCTCGAGGTGACCCATTCCCGCGTTCGCACGGGTTGTCGATGCGCCTCGCTCCCCGAGGTCGCGCCCATTCGTGCAGCGCTTATCGAGATCCCGCTGCGTAACCAGCACTCTTACGGCCGGCCGTCGCGCACCCAGCGTCTGCGACGTCAAGCTGCGGACTGCGACATCCGTGAGTTCCACCAGCGCATCGAGCGCGATCTGCCCGGTGTTGCGGGTGTCGTCGAGGAGCGCCTGCGCCGCGGACACATCAGTGGGGTCGACGAACCGCGGGCCTCCGCGGCGCGGTGAGGTTGCTGCATCCACCGCCGACACGAGCACCGCAGCGGACTCGGGGTCTAGGAGTCCGGCAAGCCTGGTCATGCCGTCGGGGAGTGGCGTGATCGTCAAGTAGCGGCGCTCTCGCTGGTTTCGTTCGCGTTCGGCGACGCCCGCTGCATCCAATTCGTCACGCAGTTCGCGCGCACGTGCGGCAAGCCGCTCAACGGTGAGGGTGAGGCTCTCGTCGACAAGAATGGCCGCGGCGCGAGTGAGTTCGGCCGCTTCTACTGCCTCGGTCGGCGCCCCGAGCCCCGCCCTGATGACCTCCACGGCCTCAGACGAGAGCCGGCCCTCGCGCGCCGCGTGAGCGAGCGGCTGAAGCCACGGCTCGACTGACGGCCGCTCCGGTGACACGAGCCCGCCTAGTGATACGAGTCGCCGCGCGGTCGGAGCCGACATGCCGGAGACGCTCTGCACGAGTGACTGCGGTGTTCGTGCACCCAGGCGTTGCGCGAGCCCGGTGTACCCCAGCTCGCGGCGGGATCGGTGGGCGACCTCGGCCGCAAGAGACGATGCTGCCAGTTCAACCAGCCGAGTGACCGAGCCGAGCTCTCGCTGATGGCCGATCAACTCATCGTCGGTCAGGCTCGAGGCGGCATCGCGCGCTGCCGCAGCGCAGGAGGTCGCGGAGGCGACGACTGCGGCTATGGCGGCGGCGAGATCTGACATGAGTTAATTGTCCCAACATTCGAACGTATGTTCTAGTGAATGTGAACAAGAGGTCTCCACAGATTCGTTCGTGGAGAGGATGCCGGGGAGGGAAAACGCACTGCCGTCACACCCACCCACCCGGCAGGAGGACAATAGAACCATGACCCTCACACTCGGATACAAGGCCTCCGCTGAGCAGTTTGCACCCCGCGAGCTCGTTGAGATCGCCGTCGCTGCCGAAGCGCACGGCATGGAGAGCGTCGCGGTGAGCGACCACTTCCAGCCGTGGCGACACGAGGGCGGGCACGCACCTTTCTCGCTCAGCTGGATGGCCGCTGTCGGCGAGCGCACGTCGACGATCAAGATCGGCACATCCGTGATGACGCCGACGTTCCGTTATAACCCTGCGGTGGTCGCCCAGGCTTTCGCGACCATGGGCGTGCTGTACCCGGGCCGAATCTTCCTCGGCGTGGGCACCGGCGAGGCGCTCAACGAGATCGCGACCGGTTGGAAGGGCGACTGGCCCGAGTTCAAGGAGCGCATCGGCCGCCTGCGTGAGTCCATCGAGCTCATGCGCGCCCTGTGGACAGAAGATCGCGTGAGCTACGACGGCGAGTACTACCAGACCGTCGACGCGAACATCTATGACCGCCCTGACGTGCCGGTCCCAATCTACGTCGCCGCGGGCGGACCCCAGGTCGCCCGTTTCGCAGGCCGCGTCGGCGACGGTTTCATCTGCACTTCTGGCAAGGGCATGGATCTGTATACCGAGCAGCTCCTCCCTGGTGTGAAGGAGGGGGCAGAGAAAGCAGGCAAGAACCCCGACGACATCGACCGGATGATCGAGATCAAGCTCTCCTACGACACCGACTACGACACCGCCCTCGAGAACACGCGCTTCTGGGCGCCGCTCGCGCTCTCCAAGGAGCAGAAGCACGACATCACCGATCCGATCGAGATGGAGAAGGCCGCCGATGCTCTCCCGATTGAGCAGATCGCCTCGCGGTTCATCGTCGGCTCAGACCCCGACGAGGTCGTCGCCGAGATCAAGAAGTACACGGACGCCGGCCTCAACCACCTCGTCTTCCACGCGCCCGGTCACGACCAGCGCCGCTTCCTCGAGCTGTTCGAGAAGGACCTCGCGCCGCGCTTGCGCGCGCTCTGACGCGAGTGCCGGCTTGGTCGGTCGTTGAGAGTGATCGTGGATGGCTCGTGGATCCGCTCAACGCGGAAGTCTGGCAGATCAGGGTGGACTACGCGTTCACCCTGATCATCGACGAGTTCATCAGCCTTCGAATTGAGAGCGAACTCGACTACTTCGACGGCGAGAACACCATTCGAATCAACCCGAAGATCACGGCGGATCAGGCACCGCTCTTGAGCTTGCATTACGTGGCCGTGGCACGCCTCGATCTCACGCACGAGGGCGTGCTGACTGTCCATTTCACGGACGGGCGGTCCATCGTCGTAAAGCCACACTCTCAGTTCGAGTCGTTTTCACTCAGTATTCGAGGGTCGGGACTCTTCATCGGTTCGGTTGGCGGCGACGTCTCGTACTTTGCATCCGAGGGGTGATCAAGATCGAGCATCGCCAGCAATTGTCAGTTCCGCACCCCGGGCCGTCGTTTCGAGATGCGAAACTCACAACTTCTCTCGCGAATCACCCAAAACAATGGTTCGGATGGATGTCGCAGCCGCGGATCTGGGCGAAACGCGACCACGGCCGCCGTAACTCGCCCCGCGCGCATCGAATTGACACGAGCGGCCCCCTTTCGTCGGATGCACCCGCAACGTATGGCAATTGGCCGCTCGCCGGGCGGGAAATCCGCTCAGCGCGGCTCGTACGAGGCAAGCTCGCGCGAAGCGCTGAGCCCTGAGCCCCTGAGCCCTGAGCCCGCCCCGAGCCTGGGGCCAACCTCGACCGCGCTCGCCCAGAGCGAGCCTGAGGTTTAAACTCGCCCCAAGCTTGGGCCCAACCTCGACCGCGCTCGCCCAGAGCGAGCCTGAGCCTGAGCTCGCTCGCAGGTGGCGGCCGCGCGGCATCCACTGTGCCGATAGCGTGAGCGGCGCCTAAGACGTGTGCAGCGCGGCCGGCGCCTAAGACGTATGCGGCGCGAGCGGCAACCAACACGAAAGCGACGCGAGCGGCACCGGTCTTTAACCGCGGAAGGCCGCCGCCAAGGCGAACCTCGGCGACGGCCTTCGTTGCGGCGTCTGGTGTAACGGGTGGCGTGCCCACGACGGTGGCCGTCATGAGCGGGTCAGTCGCAGGGTGCGCTCGGCAGCGCGTTCCCGTTCGAGTCGCGCCAGACGCTGCTCGTAGAGGTGGGCGCGGCGTTCGCGGCTTTCGTTGACGCGGGTCCGGCGGCTCCAGGTGATGAGCGCCAGGCCCACGTGCAGTGCCACGCGGTCGAGCAGGCTGACGCGGGTGACTTCGTGGTGCTCGAGTGCGAGTACCTGTTGGGGAGGGTGTTGCAAGGTGGTGTTCACAATGTGTCCTTCAAAACGCGTCGCGCGGGCGCGACGAGTGCGGTTGCCGTCGCGCGAGAGCGTGACGGAGTGCCGCGTGTCACCCGCAAGCAAGCGCGCCTACGGAGCGAGCGTGCGTTACGAGAGAGAGTGCGGCGGGGAGAGTCGCGGCGTGCCGAAAGAGCTCACCGCGATGGGTGGTTGCCGAGCGCTACAGAGAGAGCTGGCTGGGCTTCGAGAGCGGACCACCGTCAGAACCGGTGGCAGAATCTGCTACTCGGTTTAGGCGGAGAGGCCGCGATCGAAGCCGGCGGATGCGGGAATCATTCCCGTTGTGAAATCTGTCTTCGTAATAAACACGCTCGGCTCCTTTCGTCTAGTTGGCGCTCAAACAACGTAGCGGGTCTCGCGCGCGGGGCGCAAGTATCCCGGGCGTGTCGCGCCGAAAAGGTTTCAGAATGTCTGTCGATCATGTCTGCCCCTTCGCCTTCGTTGGGTATAAGACAACACCCGACCACTGACATCCCCGCGGTCGACAAGAGCGTTCATCGACCCCGTACGGTGGACTTATGAGCGACGCGAGCGGGTGGTCTGACCTGGCTGTCGAATGGTCGGCCCTGTGGGGTGCGATGCCCGAACCCGTGTGGCGCGAGATCGTTGCGGCAGCGGGCATCCATCACGGTTCGCGAGTTCTGGACGTTGGATGCGGCGCAGGCGAGTTTCTCGCATTCGTGAGCGCGCTGGGTGCCGAAGCGGTGGGTGTCGACCCGGCGGAGGGCATGCGCGCGCTCGGCATGGAGCGTGGGCGCGACATCCGCGACGCCGATGCCGAGCACCTGCCCTTTACGGACGGCGCCTTCGACGTCGTCACCGCGTTCAACGCGCTGCAGTTCGCATATGACACCTTCGACGCGCTCGACGAGATGGCCAGGGTCGCCCAGCCGGGTGGACGAATCGTGATCGCCAACTGGGCCGAACGTGAGCGCAACGATCTGGATGTACTGGAGCGCGCGATCGACGACGACCTCCCGCCCGACGGCGAGTTGCGACTGCCGGGTGGACTGGAGTCTCTCCTCTCTGAAGCGGGGTTCGACGTCATTCAACACGGGGTGACTGACCTGCCGTGGACCATCGCGACAGACGGTGCACTCGTGCGAACCGTGCTCCTTGGAGAGGACGAGTCGGTGCGCGATGAACTCGCTGCGGCGATCATCGACGCGGCCCAGCCGTTCGCGAACGCCGAGGGCGGCTATACGCTCGTCAACGCGTTCCGCTGGGCGGTAGCGAAGAAGCGGTAGCGACGAAGCGGTAGCGACGAAGCGGTAGCGACGAAGCAGTAGGGGCGACTAGACCGTGGTCAGCCACTCCGCGTACGTCTGTGTCCCCAGCTCGGCATCCGCTCCGGGCAGCAGCGAGCCCGACCGCATGGCGACGAACCCCGCTCCGGGCAGGCTCAGCTGCAGCACCGGACCGCGCCGCCCGACAGCTCGAAGGTAACCACGGATCATCGCGGCGAGGTTCTCCTCCCGCGGCCCGGCGAGGTCGGCCACGCGGCCCTGAGGCGCGCCCTCCGCGAGTGAGACAAGTCGTGTAGCGACCTCGCGGGCGGCGACCGGCTGGGTGCGCATCGTCGGCGCAAGAGTGAGCGGCCCGAAGCTGAACTGCCCCGCGATCTGCGGTGCGAACTCGTGGAACTGCGTCGCCCGCAGCAGCGTCCACCCGCCGTCGGCAGCTGCGAGCTCCCGCTCCTGTGCGAGCTTGCCCTGGTAGTACCCGTACTCGCTGCCGTCGATCCCGACGATCGACAGCGACACGAGGTGCGGCACGGGCGAGGCCAGAAGCGTGCGCGTGACAGCCGAGAAGAAGGCGATGGATGCCTCTGCCGACTGTGTGCCGATGCTCGTGACATCCACGACCGCGCTGACGTCACGCAGGGCGGAGTAGACGCCCTCTCCAGTGACAAGATCCACCCCCTCCGACCTCGACAGCACGACCACCTCGTGGCCGCGCGATCGTGCAACATCTACGACGTGGGAGCCTACGGTTCCGGTTCCTCCGGCGACGGCGAGCTTCATGATTCTGAGTCCTGTTCGGTGGTGGGGCGCGTGGGGAGGAGAGGTGATGACTTGCGGGTGGGGCGGCTGGGGAGGAGAGGTGATGACTTGGGGGTGGGGCGCGTGGGGAGGAGAGGTGAAGAGTTGGAGTTGGGGTGGCTGGGGAGGAGAAGCAGCACCCCGAGCAAGACGCTACCCCCGAGCGAAACCACGTTTCCCACCACATCGATCACGGCGAGTCCCTCGAGGTGGTGCAGGTGGTAGGCGAGGTGAGGGATTCCGAAGACGGTCCACGCGATGCCGACGGCGCGAGTGGCGGCCAGCCCTTGAGCGAAGATCGCGTAGATGGTGGCTGCAGCGACGGCGAGGTAGAGCGCACCGACATCCCTGATCAGGTGTTCGTTGTAGGGGCCGTCGACGGATATCCACATCAGACCCAGACCGGGGAAGGAGGAGTAGAACGACTCGGGAAGGGCTACGGCCCAGACCCCGACGAAGAGCCCGAGGGCAGCGCTGATGGCCAGCACGATGCGGCGCGAAATGGTGTTCATACCTACTACGACGAGGTAGCGTCACAGTTTGTGAGGTCAGACGAAAAGGTGCTCCTGGACGAGCGCCGCCACCTGCTCAACCTCGCGTTCCGCATGCTCGGAACCTTCGCCGACGCGGAGGACGCCGTGCAGGAGACCTACGCCCGCTGGTACCGCCTGACCGACGACGAGCGCGCAGAGGTCAGTAACCCCGCCGCCTGGCTCACACGAGTGGCGAGCCGCGTGTGTCTTGATGCGCTCAAGAGTGCACGGGCGCGCCGCGAGCAGTATGTGGGGGAGTGGCTGCCCGAGCCGGTACCCGAGCAGTCGGGGGATCCGCTCGACCGGGTCACGCTCGACGACACGGTGAGCACGGCGCTGCTGATCGTGCTCGACACCCTGACTCCGGCCGAACGGGTGGCGTTCGTGTTGCACGACGTGTTCGCGATGCCCTTCACCGACATCGCCGAGGTCGTCGGACGCAGCGCCGACGCGTGTCGGCAGCTCGCGACATCCGCCCGCCGTCGCATTCGGGAGCGACGCCCCGAGCCCGTCACCCGCGAGAATCACGATGCTGTCGTGCGTGCCTTCGCCGACGCGTGCCGCAACGGTGACCTCGCGACGCTCGCCGCGATTCTGGACCCGGATGTCGTGCTCCGCAGCGACGGCGGCGGCTTCGTGAGTGCCGCGCGCAACCCGGTGATGGGCGCGTCGAATGTGGGGCGCTTTCTGCTCGGGATCGTTGCGAAGCAGCTCGATCTCGACGTCGAAGAGAGCCAGACGGCGGATGGCACGGCGCTCACGTTCTGGCGCGACGGACGCATCGGGGGAGTCGTGACGTTGAGGGTCGTGGGCGAGACCGTGGCCGACGTCTGGATCATGATGAACCCCGAGAAGCTCTCGCTCTGGCGCTGACCCGCTCTTTCGCCGGCTGCTCGCCGTGTCTAAGATTCACTCATGATCTTCGCCATCGGGAGCGCCGCGTACCTCTTTCTGGTGATCTTCGCGCTCGTCGACATCATCGGCGGTAACGGCTCGCACATCCGCAACCTCGACAAGATGACGTGGGTGTTCATCGTGATCATCGTGCCGCTCGTCGGCTCGATCGCCTGGTTCCTCGCGGGTCGCGAGTACGACCGCTCGGGCCCGCAGCATGGCTCGTTTGGCGATCCCCGCCGTGCACAGGCGGCTGGATTCACCGCGCCCCTCTCCACCGAGGCAGAGCTCGCGGCGCTCGAGGCCGAGATCGCGCGCGCCGAGAAAGAGGACCGCATCCGCCGGCTGGAGGCGGAGATCGAGCGTAAGCGTGGTGGTCAAATATAGGACTCGGTGTCCTGTCGCCACCCGACTGGGGACTTAGGCTCCGCTGGCCATTCGAATATGCTGCGGCTACAGACGCACAAATGACAGTAGTTATTGTGCCAAGAACGGAGGGCCCCTCCCGATGAACGCGACCGGCATGCAGGTAGTTACGCCTCCGTATTCTGGCTCGGCGAGCGAGACATTCTTCGCACGCTTCGCCACGTGCATCTTGGTGCAAGTGGATGCTGACGATATCGGCGGGCCACTGCATGCCTCCATCGTCAGCCAGCTTCAGAAGGACATACGGGTCACTCGAGTAGATGCTGGGTCGGCAAACCACGAGTGGACAATGTCCGACACCATGTTTCCGAGCTCTCCGCGACTCGGCCCAGACGAACTTCTGGATGGTTCCGATCACTTCCATTCGGTCCGCTATTCGGATTCCATAATGTTCGACGTGCACGTCCCGGCAAAGAACCAGCCAAAGATCCATGGTGAGACAGCAGCCGCAGAAGACTACTTGGCAGCTTGGGACGGCTACACGTTGCTAATAATGTGGAGAGCAGAATCTGATGCCCTCTTCGCCCCGGCCGCGGCTGGGCAAGTCGCGATAGACATCTTGCGGGTCGCAACGCGTGGAGCTGGTCAGGAGCTGTACGTGCAAGCTTGCAGCCCAGAGTGCACGCATCTGTTTGTCCACAAAGACATGAAAGTTTCGGTCTGGACGTCGGGCGAATTTGAAACTGCATTCACTGAACAGGGTGTTGCTCCCGTCGAAGTTCGCATACAGGGCGTCCCTATTGGGTTGTCGCTAGTTGAAGCGTTACATGATGAAATCAAGATGCCGGCTGCGGAGTTCGCGGAAGTTAAGAACACCGCGCGACGAATCCTGGATCTCGAGCACGCAGCGAGAGAAATGGCATTCAAACTGATCCGTCACGACTACACCTCTCTGAAACGTTCGCAAGAGTCAATACGCAAACGACTTGGGTATGCCGTAGCTGACACTTGGAACTCGTTTAGAGGTAGAGGGCGTGGTAAGGACGCAAAAATACAGATCGCGAGTCTCTGGCTGGCGATGGCAAGCATCGAGACATTGCAGCAATCATTTAGAGAAGCCGATCGGCACTTCCTAGCGGCTGTAAGCGAATATGCAATCCCAGAGCTATTCGAGACTGACATCAAAGGCGACGAGCAGAGTGTGGGCTCGATTGATCCCCAATTCGCCCGAGCAGCTGTCGAACACAAGTCGACACGCATGGATAACCGAATCATCGTATTGGCGACCATGGGCGGAGCTATTGCTGGTGCACTCATCGCGGCTGCAGTCGGAGGATTCTTCGGGTTGATGGGCGGTGCATGAGCGATCATTGTGTGTCAGTCGAATCAAGTCACAGCATCCGATCGGAGCGAGCTCCGTAAATCCGTCGACTAATCGTTGCCACGTTTCTTTCCATTCTTCACCCAGAGAGGATGCTGGAGCGACTGATCTTCCCAAGGTGACATGCCTAGTTGCGGTTCGTGAGACGGAGCGCTTTATCCGGGTTGGCGGTGGCCTCGGGCGTGGCGTCAGCGCTAGCAAGGCGCGCGGTGCAAGTATCGCGGCATGCCACGGGATGTCGGATGGGAATGGAAAGCCACTGGATGGTGGGTAAGACCGCGTGATTCTCGCGAGGTCATGTCAACCCTTGGCTCAATAGGTGTTTTTAGCACCGGTCAGCAGTTCGCCTGGCGCGGAATGTCCAGCGCCGATCACAGCATCAAGTCGTCATTGCACCGCGCGGTTGGTGGAAGCGAGGCGACAGTGAGGGCAGAGGAATTGCTTATGCTTTCCGACGCACGAAAGTGGGGGCTGGGCAATTACGCAACAGGTCAGGTCGACGATCTTCAGTTGCTATCTGATTTACAACATTTCGGCGTTGCCACGCGTCTCATCGACGTTACCCACAATCCGATGACTGCTCTTTGGTTCGCGTGCCAGGAGTCATCGACGCAGAATATCGCGAAGAGTGGGCTCTTGCTGGCTCTCAACGTGACTAGCTGGCCCAGACTATCCACCGTGTCAAGTTCAATGACATACGCGAGGGTTGCTGATCCCGTTGGTTCTCGGCTCCACTTGCAATTGCAAACGGGTCTTCCTTTTGTCGTGGAATCTGCCGTGCCAAATGCGCGCCTGCGCGCACAGGAGGGTTTTTTCGTGGCAGGGCAAGTGCCCAACGTGGTCCCGTCGCCGAACGGGATCTTCAAAGTTACTCCGTTCAAGTCGATTGACGTTCGTTGGAAGCCGGGGGACCCGGTCGATCTCCAGCGAAAACTGACGGTGTCACGCACGGTTGGTGCGCCTGGCACTCTTCCGTTTGTGGCAATAATCATTGATGCCGCGCTTAAGTCCAAGTTGCGGAAGTACTTGGCTGGCACATACAACCGGTCGGCGGGCGTGCTTTTCCCGGACTACGAGGGATTCCGGCAGTATGGGGACCACGTGCGACGACTGCCATGAGGCGCACTGGGAGCTGATCGCCGCGAGAGAATAGACCCATGCCCAACACCCCATCCCGCGCCCAGCCCCACATCGGCTACGCGGCGATGCTGGAGCGCTTCCATCCATCCGAGGCAATCGCACTCGCAATCGAAGCCGAACAGCGAGGCTTCCGCGGCGTCATGGCCGCCGACCACTTCCAGCCGTGGGTTCCCGCGCAGGGGCAGGCCAGCTTCGTGTGGAACGTCCTCGGCGCTCTCGGGCAGGTCACGAACGGGGACCTCGGCACGGGGGTGACGGCACCGACGTTCCGGTGGCATCCCGCGATGGTCGCCCAGGCGAGCGCGACGCTGGCCGCGATGTATCCGGGGCGGCACTGGCTGGGGCTCGGCAGCGGCGAGGCGATCAACGAGCACGTTGTCGCGCAGTACTGGCCCGACGCCCCCGAGCGCATCAACCGCATGTTCGACGCGGTCGACGTCATCAAGAAGTTGTTCGCGAGTGGCCTGAGCAAGCGTGACGTCAAGCACGACGGACCCTTCTACAAGCTCGAGTCCTCCCGCCTGTGGACGATGCCCGACGTCGCCCCCGAGATCCTGGTCGCGACGGCCGGGCCGGTCACCGCCAAGCGCGCGGGCCGTACCGTCGACGGGCTCATCACCGAGGCCGCCCCGGTCGACAAGGTCGCCTCGCTCCTGCAGAAGTTCCGCGAGGGCGCGCGCGAGGTCGGCCGAGACTCGAGCGCGATGACGAAGGTGCTGCGCCTCCACCTGAGCTGGGCCGAGACCGACGAACTCGCAATGACCAACGCCATCACGGAATGGCCCAACGGCGGCATGCGTTTCTCGAAGAGTGACATCCGCTCGCCCTATGAACTCGAACAGATCGCGCGCATGGTGCGGCCAGAGGACTTCGCGGGGAGGATGCCGGTGAGCTCCGACCCCGACGTGCACCGCGCGCACATCCAGCAGTACCTTGACCTGGGCTTCGACCGGATCTACCTGCACAACGTCGGGCGCAATCAACGGGAGTTTCTCGATGTGTTCGGTCGTCTTGTGCTGCCGAAGCTGGTGAAGTGATGCTGAGCGTGTGGGCGGTCGAAGGGCTACCGGAGTTCACAGCGGGCGACGACGTCGCCGAGCTCATCGCCAACGCGATCGTCGGCGACCCGGCGTTCGCGGGCGAGGTGCCGGCGACAGAGCTGCGCGACGGCGACATCCTCGCCATCACCTCCAAGATCATCAGCAAGGCGGAGGGACGCTCGATCAAGGCGAGTGACCGCGAGGACGCCATCACGAGCCAGACGGTCAGGCTGGTGGCCAGTAGGCAGCACCCCGGCGGCGTCACGCGCATCGTCGAGAACCCGCTCGGTCTGGTGCTGGCCGCGGCAGGCGTGGACGCGAGCAACACCTCCGAGGGCACGGTGCTGCTGCTGCCCGAAGACCCTGATGCATCCGCCAGAAAAATCGCCGAACAACTGCGAGAGCGGTTCAACGTACGAATAGGCGTCATCATCACCGACACCCTCGGCCGCCCGTGGCGCACCGGCCAGACCGACGTCGCGATCGGGGCAGCTGGTGTGCGCGTGCTCGACGACCTGCGCGGCTCGACCGATGCGAACGGCAAGCGGCTGGATGTCACGGCTCCTGCCGTGGCCGATGAGATCGCAGCGGCCGCAGACCTGGTCAAGGGCAAAGCGAGCGGAAACCCGGTCGCTGTCGTGCGCGGACTAGCCCACCTCGTCACCGACCTCGACGCGCCCGGCGCGAGGTCTCTCGTGCGCCCGAGTGACGAGGACATGTTCCGGTTGGGGAGCGCCGAGGCGTACGCGGAAGGCTTCGCGGCAGGAAAATCTGAGGAGTGAGGCTGCCGAGTTGCCAGTATCCGCTCTTCGTTCGCTAACGAAGGCCCGAAAGTGGCAGCTCGAGGCTAGGGGCGAGGCAGGCAGGGCAGAGCGCGGGTAGACAACTCAGTGCGATTTGCCAGTGAGCATTCCGCACGGTTCTGTCAGACTGACGCCGTGAACAGTAACGCGGCTGAACCCGGACAGATCGTCGACGCGCAACCCTCAGAGCTCATGCCGCTCAATGAGTTCTACCAGTCGAGCGCGGCGATCGTCGCGGCCATCGAGACGGTGATCGACGGCAAGCGTAACGCTGTGCTCATGGCGATGACGGTGCTCCTCGCCGAGGGTCACCTGCTCATCGAGGACGTTCCGGGCGTCGGCAAGACAATGCTCGCCCGGGCTCTCGCCCAGAGCGTCGGGTCATCCGTCTCCCGCATCCAGTTCACCCCCGACCTGCTGCCCGCCGACATCACCGGCGTCTCGATCTACAACCAGGGCGACCAGGAGTTCGAGTTCAAGCCGGGCCCGATCTTCGCCAACATCGTCATCGGCGACGAGATCAACCGAGCGAGCCCGAAGACCCAGAGCGCGCTGCTCGAGAGTATGGAAGAGCACCAGGTCACCGTCGACGCGAAGACCTACACGCTCGCGACTCCCTTCACGGTGATCGCGACGCAGAACCCGATCGAGATGGAGGGCACCTACGCCCTCCCCGAGGCGCAGCGCGACAGATTCATGGTGCGCATGTCGATGGGCTACCCCGACACGAACGCCGAGCTCAAGATGCTGCGTGATCGCGCGACGAAGAAGCCGCTGGATGCAGTGCGGCCGGTCATCTCCAACGCCCAGCTCGTGCGCATGATCGCGACGGCCCAGGCGGTGCACACGAGCAGCGCGGTTGAGCAGTATGCCGTTGCCATCGCGAACGCCACGAGGTCGGAACGCGCGCTCCGCCTCGGGGCGAGCCCGCGCGCCGTGCTGCAATGGATCCGTGCGGCGAAGGCCCGGGCCGCCCTCGACGGACGCTCTCACGTCATTCCCGACGACCTCAACGCTCTCGCGGTGCCGGTGCTCGCGCACCGCCTCATCCCCGCCTCGCGGATCGGCTCTGCGGGGGCCGGGTCGACCGAGACGATTGCGGAGATCATCACGCGCATCGTGAACGAGACGCCGGTACCGCTGGATTCTGTCGGCACGGCCTGAGCCGACCATGGCGTCTCGAGGGCAGGGCACGAGCAGTCGCGCGGGCAGGGCGCGCCTGACGACGCGCGGCCGTGCCTTCCTCGTTTTCGCGGTGATCCTCGCGATCATCGCGTTCTTCGGCGACAACCGGATCTTTCTGCTCGGGGCGTTCCTCATCGTCGCGCTCGTCGTTGTCGCGCGGGTTCTCGTGCGCGTCCGTCGATTGCGATTGGATGCCACGCGCACCTTCCACCCCGCGATGGTCGAGGTCGGCGGCACAACACGGGTCACTCTCGTGATCACCAACACGGGCCGATCCCGGAGCCCGGGAGCGTACTGGCGCGACACGCTACCGTGGTTCCCCGGTCACACCGACGACAGCGCCCTGCCGCCCATGACCGGTCACCGCGAGCGCTACAGCGGACCGAACAATCGCGTGCGACTCGATTACGAGCTCGAGCCGGCGAGGCGCGGCATCTACGAGGTCGGGCCGCTCTCGGTCGAGTCCGGTGATCCTTTCGGTCTCGCGGTCGGCTTCGCCGAACTCACGCAGACCCACACGCTCGTCGTCACGCCTCGCGTCGTCGAGCTGCCGGGAGCGGGGGCGCTGCGCCAGGCGGGCGATGGGTCATCCACCATCGTGCAGCGCGCCGTCACCGGCAGCGAAGACGACCTCATGACCAGGGAGTATCGTCGCGGCGATGCTCTGCGCCGCGTGCACTGGCGCGCCTCTGCCCGCCACGGTGAGCTCATGGTGCGGCAGGAGGAACCGCGCAACCAGCCGGAGGCGCGCATCGTGTTCGACACGCGTTCCGACGGCTACGACGACATGTCGCCCTTCGGCCTCGACCCGCGCAGTTCTGACCCCGAGAGCGAGCAGTTCGAGTGGGCGGTGAGTCTCGTTGCATCCATCGGCGAACACCTCACGCGCACGGGCTACGCGGTCACGGTGCTCGAGACGGCGGGTCGCCAGTTGCGCCAGCCCGGTTCAGGCGACTTCGTGGATGGCACGGCCGACGCGTTTCTCCAGAGCCTCGCAGCCGTACGGCTCGTGCGTGACGATTCGCGCCCCGACGAGCAGGCCGCCCACCGCCCGGACACGGCGCTCGCCCCCGTCTTCGCCATCCTCTCGCGCCCGGCGGACACAACCCTCGACTGGGTGATCAACCAGCGGCGCCCCTACGAGCGCGGCACGGCCATAGTTCTCGGCGGAACGGATGCGGTCGAACGCCTTGAAGCGGCTGGATGGAACACGATCGAGGTTGCAGCGGGTGCGCCCATGCCCGAGGTGTGGATGGCCGCCCTGCGGGTGAGTACTCGTGGCTGAGGCGCGGCGGCGCGGCGGAGACCGCTCGACGTGGTCGATGAGCGCCGCCCTGTTCGTGGCGCTCGCCGTCTCAGCGATGTCTCTCGGCTCGCTCGTGCGGGATGTTCCGTGGTGGTTCGTGAGCGTCGGTGGTGCCCTCATCGTGATCGTCGTGATGGCGCTCACGCGACTGTTGGTGCGCGGCCGCGGCTGGGCGCTGCTGAGCGGATGCCTCGCGCTGCTCGCCGTGCTGAGCCTGTTCTTCGCGGCCCAGCCGTCGATCTTCGGGTTCATCCCGACTCCCGGAACCTTTCAGGAGTTCAGCACCCTCGTCGCGACCGGCATCAACAACATCCAGGCCCAAAAGATCCCGGCTATCGCGACGCCCGGCATCCTGTTTCTCCTCACCCTCGGTCTCGGCGCGATAGCGATACTGCTCGACCTCGTCACGGTCATCGCACGTCGCCCGGCGCTCTCCGGGATCATCCTGCTCATCGTCGTGGCGATCCCGACGTTCATCGCTCCCGACCTCGGCGACGCCTTCGTGTTTCTCCTCGCGGGTGCTGCCTGGCTCGTCGTCATGCACGTGGACTCGCCGTTCTTCGAGCCGCGACTCGCGGCCGGTATCGGCGCGGGCGCCCTCGTCGCCGCGATCATCGCGCAACTCGTGGTGATGCCGGCAGTTCCTCAGCGCGAACCACCGAGCGCGCGAGTCGGATACTCGACCGGGATCAACCCGATCCTCACTCTGGGCGACAACCTGCGCCGCAACGACCCCGTTCAGGCTTTGCGGTACACCTCCACGGCCTCCACCGACGAGTACTTCACCTTCTCTGTTCTCAGCGAGTTCGGCGATGAAGGCTGGCAGCCGAGTGACCTCGATCCCGATTCATCCGACAACGTCGAGGAGATCGGGCCGATTCCGGGGCGCCTCGAGGAGGTGGCCTCGACCGAGTTCACGACGAGCGTGAGGGTCGGCAACATCGGAGGGCGCTGGATCCCGACGCAGTACGCACCGACGAGCGTCACCGGCCTCGTGGGTCGCTGGCAGTTCGACTCCGCCACCCTCGGAATCCGCTCGCAGTCCTCGTCGATGGTGGGGCAGGAGTACGTCATCGAGACGAGCCTCGCGCTGCCCTCAGCGCTGCAAATGCGGGAGGCCGATCCCAAGGTGCCGGTCACGATGATCGACAACATCGCCCTGCCCGACGACCTGCCCGAATCGATCCGGCAGACGGCTCACGGCGTGACGGCCGACGCGGAGACCCAGTTCGACAAGGCTCTCGCACTCCAGGACTACTTTCGCCACGGCGACTTCGACTACTCGGAGGTTGCACCCGTCGACCAGGGGTTCGACGGCGATGACGCACAGATCATCGCGCGATTCCTCAGCGTGAAGTCGGGCTACTGCGTGCACTTCTCCTCGGCCATGGCGGTCATGGCGCGCAGCCTCGGCATTCCGGCGCGCGTCGCCGTCGGTTTCACCCCCGGCACCTACGCGGCCACTGAGGATGGCCCGAGCTACCTCGTGACGACCGACGATCTGCACGCGTGGCCCGAGCTGTTCTTCACGGGAATCGGATGGGTGCGCTTCGAACCCACGCCTGGAATCGGAACAACGCCGTCGTTTGCAGGCCAGCCGTCGTCGAACACCAACGTGCCCGAGCCCTCCGATACGCCGGAGCCGGAGCCCAGCGCGAGCGGGAGCCTGGTTCCGCCGCGACCGAGTGCGACCCCCACGGTCTCGCCCTCACCGAGTGCGACCCCTGAGGAGACAGCGGCCGCGGCAACCGTCTACACGGGCGTGATCTTCGGCGTGGTCGCACTGCTCGTGCTGCTGCCGCTGGTGCCCGCGATCGTGCGCGCCGTGCGCCGCCGCTCGCGGTTCGGTCGGGTGCGACGGCGCGGGGATCCGTTTGCCGCCTGGCGGGAGATCGTCGACTCGAGCGTTGACCTCGGCTACAACGTCAACTCCTCCGGTACGCCGCGAGAGCTCTGGGCGCTCCTCGGTAGCCCCGCCTCCGTGGGGATCCTTCTCGAGGCGGTCGAGGCGAGCGCCTACAGCGCAGCGCCCTCGACGGTGTCGGTGCTGTCGCTGCGCAACGCGCTCGAGGCCATCCGGCACAAAGCGCCGAACCGTGCCCGGGCCAGGGCTGTGCTGCTGCCGGCGTCCGAGCTGCGCCGTTGGCGCGAGCGGATGGTCTAAGAGCGTACCCCCTCACCGGTTGGCCTCGTGGCGGGAGGAACCTCGTCACGGCGGGAGTTGTTTCCCCCGCCGCGAGGACGGTTCTCCCGCCGCGGGGTGCAGTTGCTCCCTCCACGAGGGCCCAAACGGATGGTCTAAGAGCCCAGCTCACTGAACGCGATGACCGGCTTGCCAGTTGTGGGGTGCTCGAGCACCGTTGCATCCACCCCGTAGACCTCGCGAATGAGCTGCGGGGTCAGGGTGGTGCCGACCGGGCCGGACGCTACGACGCGCCCGTGCGCCACGACGATGACCGAGTCGCACCATGCCGCGGCGAGGTTGAGGTCGTGCAGGGCGGCGAGCACCGTCGTGCCGGATGCGGCGATGCGCCCGAGGTGCGCGAGCGTCGCGAGTTGCGCGCCGATGTCGAGGTGATTGGTGGGCTCGTCGAGCAGCAACAGCGCCGGACGCTGCGCGATCGCCTTAGCGAGCAAAACCCGCTGGCGCTCCCCGCCGCTGAGCGTCGTGAAGTCCCTCGCCTTCAGGTCGCCTATGCCCACGGCCTCGATTGCAGCGTCAACAGCGGCGATGGATGTCGCATCCATCCCCTCCCACACTGACAAGTGGGGCGTGCGGCCGAGGGCGACAACGCTGGCAACCGTGAGGGGCAACTCGGTGGAGGCGTCCTGCTCGACGAGCGCCACAACGCGTGCGCGCTCGCGTCGGGGCAGGGCAGCGAGTGACGCTCCGGCGAAGTCGACCTCACCGGCGTCGGGCTTGTCGACTGCCGCGAGTGCGCGCAGGAGCGTCGACTTGCCCGCACCGTTCGGGCCGATGAGGGCGGTGAGGGATCCGGGTGCGACGCTGCAGTCCACGCCGTCGACGAGGAGTTTGCCGTCGGCGCGAATGACGATGCCGCGCGCTTCGAGGCCCTGTGCGCCGCTCACGCGGGGCGTTTCTTGTGCGCCGCCCACGCGCGGCGTTTCTTGTGCGCCGCTCACGCGCGGCGCTTCTTGTGCGCCGCTCACGCGCGGCGTTTCTTGTGCGCCGCTCACGCGTCGGCGCTCCGTCTGGCGAGGAGGAACGCGAAGACCGGCGCTCCGATGAGGGCCGTCACGATACCGACCGGCAGTTCGCGCGGGTCGAAGATCGTGCGGGCGATGGTGTCGGCCCACACCAGGAAGATGGCTCCGACGAGGGCGGAGAGCGGCAGGAGCGCGCGGTGGCCTGGACCGACGAGCAGTCGCACGGCGTGCGGGAGGATGAGCCCGACGAAGCCGATCGAGCCACTCACCGAGACCATGGCACCGGTGAGTAGAGCCGTGGCGCCCAGGAGCGCCCAGCGGGTGCCCGAGACGTTGACGCCGAGCGCCGCCGCCGAGGTGTCACCGAAGGCGAAGGAGTCGAGCAGGCGCCCCGTCGCCATCACCGGGATACCGATCACGATGATCGCTGTTCCCGCGATGAGCACGGCGGGCCAGCGCGCGCCGCTGAGTGAACCGAGGAGCCAGCTGAGGATCTCGCGGTAGGAGTCGCCGGTCACCGTCCAGAAGATGACGAAGCTCGTGACGGCTCCCGCGAGCGAGGACACGGCGAGGCCCGCGAGCACAGTGCGGGTCGGTGTGATGCGGCCGAGAGCGCTCGCGAGCAGCAGGGTGACGGCGAGGGCGAGGAGCGCCCCGAGAAACGCGGCGAGCGGCAGGAGCACCGAGATGCCGAGCAGGATCACGCTCACCGCGCCGAGCGAAGCGCCGGACGACAGGCCGAGGAGGTACGGGTCGGCGAGGGGATTACGCGTGAGCGCCTGCATGACCGCGCCGCTCAGGGCGAGTCCGGCACCTACGCAGGCCGCGGTGAGCACGCGGGGCATCCGCAGCTCCCAGACGATGCCGTCGCGCAGAACGCTCAGGGGAGTGGTGCCGAGACCGAGGTGGCTCACGATCGACGCCCACACCTCATCGAAGCGGATCTCGGCGGGCCCGATAGTAACGGCAAGGGTGATGGAGAGCACGAGGGCTACGCCCAGTGCAGCTCCCCACCATCCCGCGCGCCTCATCAGAACGTGAGTGCCTTGAGCTGCTCAGCGAGGTCCGCGGCGGCAGGAGCCGTGCGCACGCCCGCCTCGCCCGCTGCGAACGGGATGTACAGGTAGCGCGAGTTCTTCACAGCGTCGAGGTTCCTGGTTGCGGGGTTCGACTCGAGCAGGTCGATCTTGGACTCCGCAGTGTTCCAGGTGGCATCCACGAGAACGATGACGTCGGGGTTCGCGTCGACGACTGCCTCCCAACCGAAGGGCGACCAGGTGTCCTCGATATCGCCCGCGATGTTCTCGAGCCCGAGCGTCTCAAGTACGAGTTCGGGGGCTCCGATACCGGCTCCCACGTAGGGGGTGTCGGTTCCACTCGAGTACCACAGAGCGCTCAGGCCCCTCGAGTCAGGCTCGATTCCGGCGACGATCGCCTCTTGCGATTCGATGAGCTCGGTGCCATCCACCTGGAAGATCGATGCGACCTCGCCGATCTCGCGGTTGATTTCGGCGAAGTCGAGTTTTTCGGGCTTGTGGCCGGGCTCCTTGCAGGCGGCGGGGGAGACGTAGGTGTTCACGCCGAGAGTCGCGAGCTCTGCGCGGTCGCCCGCACCCTCATCGGAGAAGTTCGACTCCCAGCCGGCGTAGATGAAGTCGGGTTCAGCGTCGAGCACGGCCTCCTGCCCGGGCACCATCTCTGAGAGCACCGGGATGGATGCAGCATCCGTCGCCCACTCGTCGGGAACCGGGCCGTCCTGAAAACCGGTGCCGATGATGCGGTCGCCGAGGCCGAGCGCGAGAAGCATCTCGGTCGACGTCGACTTGATCGTGATGACGCGCTCGGGCGCCGCGGTGATCTCGACCGGGGTGCCGCAGTTATCGAGCGAAACGCCCGTGGCCGTGGGTTCGGGTGCAGCGGTGGTCGACGCGGCGCAGCCGGTGAGGGCGAGGCCGGTGACAACGAGAACAGCAGGAAGGGCGAGGCGTGACATGAGACTCCGGAGGTGTGGGCGTTTCTGAGGAAACGAGGGCAGGCAACGGCAGCGTGGCAAGACAGCTCACGCGTAACCGAGCCGCTTCACACCGAAGCGGGCACACCGGGCCAAGCTGGCCAGGGGGTCAGATTCCAGCCTAGCGCTGCTGTCACACTGGTGTTGTGCAGTGGACAGTCGTCATTCCGGTCAAGGGAACCCCGTCTGCGAAGTCGCGGCTCGGTGGGAGTGCGGCGCTCGCCCACGCGATCGCCCTCGACACGGTTGAAGCCGCGCTCGGGGCCGCCTCGGTCATCGTCGTCACGCCAGCCGAAAACGCCGCCGACTTCGAAGCGCTCGGCGCGCGCGTTGTCGCCGACACGGGCGGTGGCCTCTCGGGCGCTGTCGCGACCGGTATCCAAGCGGCGGGGGATGTCCCGGTCGCGATCCTGCTCGGCGACCTGCCCGCGCTGCTCAGCTCTGAGTTGAGCGCGGCGCTCGCCGAGGCATCCACTCTGGATCGCAGCTTCGTGCCCGACGCCGAGGGCACCGGAACGTCGCTCATCGCCTCAACCACCGACCACGCGCCCGCGTTCGGCGCGGGCTCAGCTCAGCGGCACCGGGATGCCGGTTACGAGCGGCTCGAGGTCTCCGAGAGCAGCGGACTGCGCCGCGACGTCGACACTCCAGACCAGCTCGCCGCGCTCGGTGATCGGGTCGGCCCGAGAACTAGAACCCGCCAGCCTTAAGCGCATCCGCCGCAAGCTGCGCGCTCGAGTCGAGGTCACGCATCCACAGCGGAACGTGATGCACATCGATGCCCGCGAGCTCAGCCGTGTCGGAGC
>Ga0247813_10000888_pt1 | contig 24239 bp, 19 predicted proteins | sample UWRJL169409C1_FD_180719 | JGI IMG/M metagenome (GOLD analysis project Ga0247813, IMG submission 180719) | Plant litter microbial communities from Arlington Agricultural Research Station in Wisconsin, United States - UWRJ-L169-409C-1 | ecosystem: Environmental > Terrestrial > Plant litter >...
CTCGGTAAGTTGTTTTTTATTTATCAGGTTTTTTCTGGAAAGAACCAGGTAAGTCACATCTTTCATCGTACTAACTTCGAAATGCTGGTAACCGAAAAATATGCTAAAGGTCATATTGTAGTGGTACGCCCGCGCGGTCACCATAGCGATCACCGCTGCCATGAGAAAATAACCGCCGGCGTAAATATAATCATGACCGCTTTCCAGGAAGAACTTAAAGAAAGGACCGATATAGCTTAAAACTGCAGAAACAAAATTCACATTAGCGGGCTTAATCGCCTTAATGTCTATCGGCCGCGGGCTAAGATGGGTCTGGGCAAAACGGATGATCTGGCGGCATAAGATCAATAGTGCCAAAAAAATCAAAAGCAGACCGTGCTGCCTCAGGAATATTTTTGAACCTTCAAGAAATGCTGACGGCGAACCAGTATTTAAGTAAAAATGAAGCTCATTCCAGTTACTCAACAGGTTCACCAGCCAGAAGACCAGGAATATGGGGAAGAAACTGGAGAACGATATTATATATTTAATAAATTGGGAATACATTGATAATTAACTTAATATTATGCAATTATCAGCATATTATTTAGCATTATCAATTATCATATTTTCGATCAGCTTATAGATACCCAAGGCTGGCTTCAGCGTTCTTCAGTGCAATGTTCACGGCAACCTTGCGATTGAATTATTAGAGATCAGGTTGCTGGAATCAAAGCTTCCATTGGTCTCTATGCAAGCTAAGAAAGTAGAAAACAACCTTAATGTACTATTCTAAAACTTACGAACACCATTGGAGACCTATAGAATGCAGAATATGGAGGTATTACATTTACTTCAACCTGCTAATAATTCCATCTATATCCGCAATTGTCATCGAAGAAGCACTATTATTGATAATTTCACCTTTTTTGCCAATAACAAAATAGCGTGGCACACCAGAAATACCATAGTCTGTTTTTACAGATGTATTTTTATCAATAATCAAGTTGATTCCTTCTGGTCTTTGGTTGCCTAAAATCGTTTTCCATGTCGCAGGATCGCTATCTATCGAAATATTGATAATTACGATATCTCCTCTCAAAAGGCTTTTTCTTCTTACTTCAGCAGAAGCTTTCTGATCGGCAAGACATGGTGCGCACCAGGAAGCCCAGAAATCTAAAAATACACTCTTGCCATAAAAATCACTTAGAGATACCGGCTTACCAGTTTCATCTTTCAAAGTGAAGGCGGGGGCTAAATGTCCATTAGCGGTGTTCTGTAAGGAATTATACTTTCTAATTACAAGATCTTTCAAGTAGCTGTCTTTGCACTCCAATAAAAAACGTTCATAAACAGGCTTAACATCACCCACTCCATATTGGCCCATATTGTTATAAAGAATTCTCGCCCTTAAGTAATCCTTAGTTTTTCCTGCGAGGATTAATCCGGCTATGTTATAATCTGCAAAACTGCTGCTGTTAAAATTCTGGTCAATTTCTTTCCTATCCCCCGAAGTGTAGACATTATATCGAAAAAGATCATTGAAAATTGGCTCTTTAATAAATCCAATATAATCGTATAAAGCCCACAAATACTTATCCGATATCAAGGCCTCATCATCAATTAAAGGGGGGTAATTTTTAAAAATTTCCTCCAACGGAATTTTAGAAACCGATGTGTTTTTCTGATAATAGTAAATATAATTCCGAAGCTTAACAAGCAATGCAGTATAATACACCTCGTAATTCGTCCGTTTTAATTGAGTAGCGTCGGAAAGTGTATTTTTAAAACTATTTATATAGTCTATCCTTGATTTTGCTAAACTATCAATCAAAGCTGAAAATTCTACTGGATTTGTATCACTATAGCCCCACTCTTTTCGATTGGCATCTGAAAAATGTCGTTCATACCGATATAAAAAATCCAGGTAGGCCGAGTTCCGGGACTTATAGGTCACTTTGGTTCCATCTATAAAAACCTCAATATCGCTTTTGCCTTCAATCGGTATAAATTGACTGACCCCATTCTGCAGGAAAGAAATTGTTCCACTAATAACTCCATTAAACTCAGAAAGAGAAAAAGTAAAATCCCCATTTTCATCTGTCTGTGAATCCAAAATGGTTTGGTCGAAAATAGCCGGATAACGATTCACAACAAGCGATATATTTTGCTTGTAGCCCCCAACCAGATGTCCGGATAATTTAACCTGAGCAGAGATGGTATAGACCATCAAGAATAATATGGCAATAATGAGTGTTATGTATTTCATCGGAGCGATTTTTTTCCGTCAATCTATAAATTGAATCTTAAACACAACATAGTAGATTCAACTATTTAACTGGACTATCCGAACCTGTTACCTTACAAAAGGCGGGTGAAGGGAATACTAAGATATTAAGGAAGAAAATTATGGTTTTAAAAATAGACTACTACATAAGGGGAGCTCAATCTGGTAGATTTCGCTCCCTAATTCGTTGTACCCAAACTATAATTGATCCGTGATATATTTAGCCCGTTCTGTCAGAACTGCCTTTTGCCATTCCCGGATCACTTCCCTTCCTGCTTCACTGGCTTTCGCACCATTGTCATTATTTTTCGCCATATTTTTAGCGAGTGTGTCTGTAAAAGACTGCAGATAATGATCTTCGAGGTCAAACTCGGTATCACTATCCTGGTCCTTCAGCTCAACATACTGCAGAAAGAACAAGGTGGCCCATTTCATTTGTTTACTTGTCCCCGTGTAGTAAGAAGGAAAAGAGACCTTATTGACAAACGACTGGACAAATTGTTGTGGCTGGATATTGTAAATGGTACAGAGGCTCATAAAGTCCTCTGGTACCTGTACATTGATTGTTATTTCCATGATGTGCGAATTAATTGTGATTGTTGATGTCTTGATAGTGTTTGTGGTAGAATTCCTTTAGAATGGTGATGCGTTGCTGCAGGCTGCGCACGTTATGAACACGCAGACGTATTTCATCCATTTCGCAGATAAAATCTACTTCCTTGTCAGTGAACGCAGGCACTACAGTATTTTGCCTTCCAAAACCCAATACAATTTTCATAAAAAAGGCCATTGTGAAGTTATCATTCGGAATCTTTAGCCCGGTTCTGGCCTGCATCTCTGAGATGGAAATCTTACTCATAAAATTTTCCAGATATTCTGCCGGATAACAATTGTGCAGCTCGCAAAGCACTGTAAAGTTTTTCGTGAAGTTTAAGGATCGGTTTTCATCCAGATAAAGCGTATCCGAGTTCGTGTACACCCGCTGCATATTGTTATAGAGTTCATCTATGTACAGCAGGGATTTTTTCCTTTTGGCTACAGAACTGCTTAACACTTTTTCGGCCAGCTCATTGATCCACCTGAAACAATTTGCAGCATTCTCCAGGCAATGGCTGAAAGCATGACTGCCATTTGCAGTTCGCCTTTTGTCAGCTACATAGAGCCCGATAGTTTTTGAAGCTTCTGAATAACCTTCACTGTATTGATCTGCAAGTGAATCGTAAACTGTAGCGTGATTGATGAAGATTTGTAATACTTCCTGCTCATCCAGTCTATAGACGGCACAGGCAACGCGGAATTCCAGCGGAATGGTAAGCTTGTGATAGTTGATTTCTGTTTTCATATTGACCTTATTTAATTTTTTCAATTTAAATAAGCCTCTATGAGGGGTTACCACCCTAAAAGGTATAGGGCTGGTAACTCACTCAGTCTATTGTACTAATGGCTCTAGTAAAGCCACCTTCTCTTTCGAAAAGGCCCCAACAAAAGACGCAAGTGAGCACCAGCCCTATAACAAATATAGAGTTTAGGTTGCTCATCTTACGCTCGCTGGGTAAATTTACTAGATTTATAGTGCGAGGCTTGTAAGCAATTCTTAATAATAAATTAGGATTGCGTATTCTTTATTTCTTTTTCATTTTTTCCATATGCTAATTTAACATGATTCAAATGAAATAACAAATATATTTTAAATTAAATAACATTTAACATTTAGAAAGAAGCAGTATAATGCGACTCTAACATCTACGGTACTTTCTCGATTAAATAACACACGCAAATATTGCCTCATCTTTGACATCTTGGCTATTCCGTGATTTCCAAAGCCACAAGGTTTGGAGCTTAACTTGATGTATTGATTTTTAGTTTTGCACTTAGGTCGTGGAAATAACTTGGGGACCATATTTCAAGTACCTTTGGATTCTTTATAAATCTGGAGATGTCAGCTTTGACAAAATTCATTTTAACATTTTCGATCTTTTCGCTCAATAATTTCCTGAATTCCTCTTCGTTGATGGTCTCTTTTTTCCAGTCACCGCTATCTATCGCCCTTAGCAAGAAATGATCGAGATTGAGGGGATGTCCTTTTTTGATGTACCATTCCATATCATACCAGTCCCGTCCTTTTACATTCGTGCCCCACTTGCGAAAAAGCAATGCATGCATCTTGCCTGCAAAAAGGTCAGGGAGCGAAAGGCACTTCACGTAAAACGAAAAAGGCCTGAGCAACAACTTTTCCTCAGTAAAAAACCCCAATGGCGGTTCTTTATCTACTTCTATCTTGATCTTGATACTGGCTACTTCCTTCAGTCCGTTCTGTGCGATGACACCCTCCAGCACAAGTTCCTTCCAAATGGTCTCCGATTTTAGAAAGGCTGAGTTAATGTTGCTCTTCGCTGCCTTCTGTTTTTCAGAAATAGATACTTGCATCCCTAGAGCGGCGAACTCATTTATAATAGCATCCTGGTATTTTTCCAGTGAAAAATCCTGATCAACGGCAAGCAACGAAAAATCCAGATCCTCTGAAAATCGGTCTCACCCGTAAAATATTCTGAGCGCAGTTTCGCCATAAAATGCCACTTTTTCAAAAAAACCGGCACGGTTAAGTCCTGCTAGTGTGATCTCTTGCATGATTTCTCTCAATGCATCTTTGGCTTCTTCCCTGTTTGCGGGATGATAATCTTCGAGCCATTCCTTTATCATATTTTTTCGATCATTTTGATTAACATTTCCAGGCTTTCCTTTTTGGGTGCATTTTCCAGCCAGCTTAACATAGTATTTAAATCAAATTTAGCAAGATCATCTTCCTCCATTCTCAGGTTTCCAAAAACATAGTCCCTTGCAGAAGACTGGCTTCTTAAGGTTATGCCTGCTGTTGTTACTATTCTATCGCATAGTGTTTTTTCAGGGATTGCCATTATGGCTTGCTGATCTTTGGACAGGCTCACGGTGGCAAGACCAAATGCGTAATAGGGCAATGGAAGGTTGGTATAGGTATATAGTCCAATGCTGGTCTGAAATTTCCTGGAGGCTTTCGTAGTCATTGAAGTGACTGCAAAAACCTTCTCCGGAATTAGCCCGTAATGGGCGAGCGCACTTTCCATTGAAAGGTAGCTTGGTCCGAGTATATGATTGGCAAGCAATGCGCTTTCAGGTCGTTCAGCGCCAAGGGATCTACCTGCTATATAAAGTCCTTTTTTGACAGGCTCGATCAGACCATCTGCTTTTAAAGATAATATCTTATTATTTGGTCGTTTATACTCTTTCAAAACGCCGGCCAGTAGCTGGTGGGTAAGCGGTTGGTTAGATAACGCTCTTAGTGCTGTCTGAATATCCATTGTAAAATATCAATAAGATAAACGACTTGTAATCGTTTATCTTATTATATTTCAACAGCAAGACTGGATTAAAAGTTTATTACCGTTGAATACTATCTCACCGAATATGGCCATTCGCTTATACCTATCGTTTAAGTTATTGGTGCTAGGGTACTTGCTGCACTACATTAGGGTAAATGGGTGCAAGTGGCAGGAGGATAAGTCGCTATAAACAGAACACACAGTTCCGGTCAAACCCTACTCTATTTTTTACAGACGATATACCAAAATTTTTGCGAAGGCTTTTCACCAGCATCTATTATTGGTTCACTTATAAGTTGAGCGTCCATTAAGCCATAATCGTTAAATGCCGATTGGATGGAATCGGAATCGTAAAAATATAGATTAACACCAGGCCAAGTGGCAAAGGTGTCTTTGTCAATCTCATTTCCTTGCCCATATCTGAAATCCGTTTTTGAAATAGACACAAAAACCATATATCCACCAGGCTTAAGTTGATGATAACAGTCATCAATCAATTTTCTTCGTTCCTGGGTATTCAATAAATGTAATAGAGCATAACAAAAGATACCATCATAAATTTCCTCGTCAAATGGCATCAAACCAACCGACCCATGATATATTTCTATGTTATCTGTGAATTGTTTTCTTGCAAAATCAATCGCGCTCTGGGAGATTTCAATACCGCTTACCTTAAAGCCATTATCTATAAAAGGTTTAGCATTTCTTCCATAACCAAATCCCGGAATCAGAATTTTATTCAATTGATGCTTTTTGAATAGGTCTACTGTTGCAACAGCGGAATCAGCTGGATCCCAGCCCCACATTTCTCTTTTATCTCTAAAACTTGCTTCCCAAAATTCTGCCATAAAAAACGTCACTGATTAGTTTCACAAACCTAAATATTTTGCAATCGTGTTGCATTAAACAAATATGCATAGATATTCTCAAATTTGAGGTGAAATGATAATTTTCAGTATTGAATTTTTTCTGTTATCAACAGAAATCTAGAACTTATAAAATAAGCAGCTCATCCATCATTTTTTCTGTTTCCCCTAAAATGGAGTTCCTTACACTTTTACTGAAATTGGTATCACTTATAATCTTGAGTATTTTATTGACCAGGCACCAAAGGCAAGGTGAACCAGAAAGTTGCACCGCTGCCAACTACACTCTCCACTCCTATCCTGCCATCATGCTTTTTAATAATTTCTGAACTGATATACAAACCTAAACCCAGACCCGAAAAATTAAAGCCATCATATTCAGCTCTGTAATACCTGTCGAAGAGACGGGCAAGCTGATCTTTAGGTATACCATTTCCACAATCGCTAACAGAAATCTTAACTTCCTGGTCATTCCTTTCAACCAAAACATGTATAACTTTTGACTCGGGTGCATACTTCACCGCATTGCTTAACAGATGAGTAATCACCTGATCAATTTGCTGTTCATCTGCAAAAATATTAATATCTCTTACTCCTTCAAGAACTACCTCATGTTTATCCGCTACCTTAATTTCATGAATAGAATGATCCAGAAGATTTCCCAGGTTAAATACCGTTTTCCTTAAACGGAGTTGCCCCTGCGAGATACGATTACTATCCAATAAATTATTGATCAGGCCTGTGAGTTTTTCAAGACTCCGATTTGACTGGTCAATCATTTTGAACAATATCTCCGGCCTCGGATTATCCTTCATTTTAGTAATAATCTGCAGCGCAGCTTTCAAGCTCGTAACAGGCGTACGCAGCTCATGACTAGCCAGGTTGATAAATTCATCCTTTTGTTGCAATACCTTTCTCCGGGCGGTAACATCCATGAAAGTACCAATTCCTCCCGTCAATTCCCCGCTTTGCGGATCAAATAAAGGTGCAGCATTAATAGCTATATAGAACTTCTCTCTATCGGGAGGCTGCACGCCTATTTCATGATCAATAACTGGCAGACCTGATTGCATCATAATGGCCATCGGATGTTCTTCGTCCGGTAAAGGCGATCCGTCTAAGCGCAAGTTTTGCCATTTAGGATCATCGTAGGTACGTGCTTTGATCTGGCTCTGCGTAAGGCCAAGAATACGCTGGGCCATCTTATTTGCATAAATCAGTTGTCCTGAAAGATCTATAATCCCTACACCTTCGGCCATATTATCAAGAATGGTCTGAAAACGTTGCTCGCTTGCAATTAATTTTTGGTTGCTTTCTGCCAGTTGTTTGTTGATCAGGATCTGCTGTTCGGCGTCATTTAAATTTTGCAGTCTTAGTTCAATTTGTTCCATTACCTGCGTAGCCATACCTTCCAGGATGATCCTGTCCCGTTGATTAAATTTCCTGGGTTTGGTATCTATCAAACAGACAGTACCAATCATGTATCCGTCATGTGTAATCAGTGGTGCCCCTGCGTAAAAGCGAAGACCAAAATCTCCGCATACCAATGGATTGTTTGCTACGATAGGATCTTGCAGTGCGTCCTCTATTACATTTACTTCGGGTTTAAGGATAGTGAGAGAACAAAAGCTTTCGCCCCGCGGTCCGATAGCATAATCCATGCCCACGTTTGAACCAAAATGTACTTCTTCTGCATCAACAAGGGAGATCATGGCAAGCGAGGCATCAAAAATATCTGATACCAGTTTGGCAATATTTTTAAAGGACTTTTCTGCGTAGGTTCCCAATATTCTATACCGCTTTAAAGCTTCAAGGCGCTCGGGCTCATTGGGTAAGATAATCTCTGTTCCAAAGGTGTTTTCCATATAGTCTGTTAGGTACTGATATAATCATTTGGCTGAATTATACCTGATTTTTAAATATACATATTTGGGTGTATTCTCAAAGAAATGAGTTTAATTGAATGAAACGGGCATGCCGCAAATTGCAGATATGAGACTGACACAATCATAAATGGATCTTATTTTATTCTCAGATTGAGCTTGCGTATTTTTAACACGAAATAAATCGATTATTAACATCCTGTAAATTAAGTCATAGTACGGGAATTGAATAAAAACCTGCCATTTCAAGATAATTTTTTAGAACAAAAAATATTGTTCAAGTTTTTGGTTAAAATGATCATTTTGGGTGTCAAAACGATCAAAACAGCTTTTAAAATACTATTTGGAAGCTAGCATACAAATAAATATCTTAACAAATCTATTGAACGAAACGCGATGATCAACCAGAATCCAGATGCTTATTATACACTTTTTGAGACTGCACCAATAGCAGCTGCAATTTTAGATGCAGATACCATGAAGCTTCAAATGGTCAACAAACCTATGTTAGAATTATGGGGCAGGCCTGCATCCATTAACGGCTTACCCATATTAGATTTTTTACCAGAAATCGCGGATCAGGGCTACCCGAAATTATTGGAAAATGTAGTACTATCAGGTAAGGTGCATCAGGAAACAGGTGCGCAAGTCTGGTTAGAAAGAAATAACAGAAAAGAATCAGTTTTTTTTGATTATAGTTATACACCCATTAATCATGGCAACCGTACCACAGGAATTTTGATCATGGCAACCGATGTCTGCGAGCGCGAATTGAACAGGCTAATCATTCAGCAGTCGCAGCGCGACCTCAGAGCGTTAGTCATGTCGGCACCTGTACCTATGTGTATATACAGGAATGCTGAATTTAAGATTGAGGCAGTAAATAATTACATGCTGGATTTATGGCAGGGAACCAGAACAATGAATCTTTCTGTACTCAACCATGTTTTTCACAATGGTGTTCCCTACACTTTTACGGAAGGTGGTATCACTTATAATTACACTCCACTTTGGAGCGGTATAAAAGTAGTTACAGGTGTGTGCGTTATTGCGGCAAAACAGTAGCGAAAAAAGACATTTCAGTTCAGCTCGCAGGCAATTTACCAATTTGATAATGTACGTACTGAAGATTCATGAAAATCCCTAATGAAGCGTTGAAAGCCTGAAAAAGCTTTTTTAAATGAGCCCTGCATTGCTGCAGGGCCCGGCAGTTGGTGGGACTAATCTGCCTGCCTATTATGAGTTTCTTATTAAAATTAGGCCCTGCATTACACAGGGCCCGGCATCCAAAAGGAACCTAACTCTGCCTATGAGTATCTTTGATATGCCTCAAGTATAAATTGCTCTATCATTTTGATGGCATTAGGAATAGTGTCATCACTTTTCAGATCCAGTAATTCAACGATCACCCTTTCATGATCTTGTCTGAATTTCTGTATGGCTTGTTCAACGGCATCAGCAAAACCTGCTTCTTGTATATGCCCATGTAGTTCCTCTTTGTGGCCCAGCCAGAATAAAGCATTAGTTCTGTGGTCAAATAAACACTCATTAAATTCATCATAATCTACGTCATGCAGAAAATACATAATCAGTGAGGCGAGTTCGTTATAATGCTGCCTTACTTGTTCTTTTATTTCATAAGCCTTAGTCATATCCAGCGTTTGATGATGTAAACATAGCAATAATAATTATGGTTCTGCAACCATTATTTATTTGAATAATTGTATTTTTTTCCACACTTCCCAGGAGGTTACACCTTAATATACCTCGCAGATCTATAGATAGTTATATCAAAAATATAAATTTATATATCTATTTTAAAACTAAAAGGATTAAGTAAAAATCCAAGGTTAAAAATAGGATTGATAAAGGTTTAGATTTAGTATGTGGAAAACGAAATGGAAATTCGCTACATAATGTGCAGGAAGTTTTTTTGTTGGTCCTGCTGTCCATTTCTGCTTGACGGACAAAACGGAAAAGTAAGCGTAAATTCAGAGCCTTTTCCTAAAGTACTTTTGAAGCTGATCGTCCCACCCTGCAATTCTGTGAATTCCTTGCATAACATTAATCCTAATCCCACACCTTTTTCATTATTGGTACCGTAAGTTGATTCTGCACCTACAGAAAATAATTGCGCTTGTTTATCTACTGAGATCCCAATACCGTTATCTTCAACACTGAGCGTAATAAAATTACCATCTGCTTGTGATTTCAAGTTTATAGTACCACCAGAAGGTGTAAATTTCACTGCATTGCTGATGAGATTACGAAACACAATTTTAATCATTTCTACATCGGCAATAATGCAGATATCCGGATTAATTTCATTGTTAATTGTAATCACCTTTTCTAAAGCAGATATCTCTAAAATCTCAAGGACCACCTTTAGTTCCTGGAATAAAGGTACAGTAGTTAAGGAAACCTGCAGGCCCCCTTCCATCTGTGCTTTAGTCCATAGTAATAAATTATTCAGCATAATCTGTGTATTCTTCGTCTCCTTCAGCAATCCGGCTTTAATGGTTTGCCTTTCATTCACATCGATATCGTATTCCAGTAACAGCTCTAAAAAACTCTGGATGGAGTTTAGCGGGGATCGAAGATCATGTGACAAAATAGAAAGCAATTGCGTTTTAGATTGATTTGCTTTACGTAAGTCTTCTGATATGGCTAATACTTTATTTTTTTCGCTGATCAAACTCTTAACGATATAACTTAAAATAATGAGAATGCAGGCTACAGAACCCAGATAAGTGAAGATCAGATCGAGAAAGGCAGCAGACCTGCTACTATAGCCATTAGTTACCTGTGAAGGATAAATGTATTCAATCAATAATAAACTAACTATAGTAAGTATATTTAAAGTAATCCAGAACGGATACTGTTTCTTTGGCATCACCGCTAAACTAAAGAAGAATGAAGTAATGAACAGCAAAAGCGTTGGTCCGTGATAACCTGAGTTAATGAAAAAATTTACTACCAGTATCAGGTTCAGCGCGAGACAAAAGATTGTGGCACTGGATTGTGTACGATTATAAAGACGTGAACTGATATATAATACGGCTGTTAATGCAAGTGTAAAACTTAATATCAGTGCGGCATAAGGTACCTGAGTGATTAAATTTACCAGCAAAGATATAACCAGGGAAGCAATAGTGATTAAACTGACTTCATGAAAGATTCGCGCCTCCATGCTCACCATATGGTGACCAACGAGGGTTTTGTGTAGAGCGAAGATTCGGTTTAGCATACTATATCAATATCATTTATGATGCCACGATAACAGCATCTGAAGTTAATACAACTTCAAGGAGTTTGCGTTTCTTATAATTTACAATCAGGCTATAAAACATGGCAGCTTCGTCTACTATCCACTGCATAAGTCATTAATCTTCGCAGCTAGTTCAGCAGGTTTTCTAATTACAGTAGGGTGATCCCAATTGACTATAGATAATGGCATTCCATCCACTTCTGCCGACTCCGGATCCTCCACGAATACACTACCTCCTAAATGATTGATTTCTAATGAGCCTTTCAACCCATCTTTACCCCCACCAGAAAGAATAATGCCGATGGCTTTTTCTTTGAAATCATTGGCCAGTGAAGTGAAAAAAACATCAACTGAATCATTTTCGATCCTCGTGTCCCTGAGCTTTATCCTGAGCCAGCCCTCGTTTAATTCCACCGTTGTATTTTCTCTCATGACATAAATATTTCCTGGTACAACTGGCATATCATTTTCCACGCGGATGACAGGAAGCGAGGTATGTCTCGCCAGGATTTCATTTAAGATACTTCGGCGTTCGCGCATTAGATGGGTTATCACTACGAAAGCTACATTTTCACACACAGTGATATGATCAAAAAATTCGCATAAAGATTTCTGACCACCGGCTGAAGCACCAATGCCTACTGTAAAAAATGGATCATTCATATATAGATGGTAGTTAATGATGAACTACTTGAACAATAACCATGACACTATGTTTTACCCGATTCGCAATTACAATAATTAGGCTAAATCTGGTTGGCCTCCCTTAGCGGATGACTTAGAATTTCACGCTGAATGCTAAGAGTTTCCTCCACAGTAAGTCCATATTCCTGCCCTAAACGGATGATGGCCCCGGAGAATAACGCCAATTCTGTGTTTTCTTTTCCCGATTGCACATCTAACTGAAGTGATGTTGGTGTAGCATAAGGAAAGGATTCGGATCGTTTGAAAGTTTGATGAATAATATCTGCCGGAAGATTGATTTTTCTGGCCTGTGCAATAGCCAGTATTTCGTTCATTATTTTTTCTGCTCTGAGGTGTAATTCAGGATTTTCGTTGACCTGCCCAATGGACTGATTGTATCTTGCAGAGACAAGACCGAAACTGGCGATAAAGAAATACTTGGTCCAGATATCCGGAAATGCATCTTCTTTTATTTCGATATGAATGTCTGCAGCCTTAAGGAGAGTGATGATAGGTTGTGGATCGTACTCTGGGTGCTGAGGATCTTTTCCGGAAATAATTCTCCCTGGATTACCTTTATGTTCTACTATACCCTTCTCTTTAATATGTGATGCTACGTACACACAAGATGGCAACACTATACCTGTTGGAATAACTTTACGAATTCGTTCATAAATATCAATGCCATTCATTAAAGGAATAATAATGGTATCTGCTTTAACGAGTGGTTTTATCTGCCTGCATATATTTTCAAGATCATACTCTTTTACGCAAATGAGGTAAACAGTCGTATCGGGCAAATCCGCCACCTCCTCTACTATTTTTGCTGGATGAACAGCATCACCGGTGTTTTCCGGAGAGATTAAGGTTAATCCGTTGTTTTTTACGGTTTCATAGGTTGCGCCACGTGCAACAAATGAAATGTCTATTTCCGAATTATTGTTGAAATGCTGAGCGAGTTTGAAGCCGAAGTATCCTCCGACACCGCCAAGGCCCACTACTGTAATTTTTTGTTTCATGTGCTATTTATCTAATCATCATGTAATTTAAAGCAAAGCTCAAATTCAGACGATGAAAGTAAATAATTTTTCCATAAAAACAGGCACATGATATTTTTCCAATAAAATTATCAAATTTTAACAGCGCCCTGCTTAAAAATTAAGCAGGGCGCTGGAATTAGGGTAAAAGAACAATATAAATATTAAGGTTTCAATACTACCTTAACACAATCATCGTCTTTTTCATCAAAAATCTTGTAGGCTTTTGATACTTCGCTCAATGGCATGGTATGGGTAATAATATCATCTAATACTACCTTCTCCTCTTTCACCAATTCGATGAGTTTATCAATATAGTTGAGTACTGGCGCCTGTCCTTGTTTAATAGTAATTCCTTTATCAAAGATGCGGAACAATGGAAAGTTGTCATACGGGCTGCCGTATACACCCAGAATAGATACTGTACCGCTTCTGCGGACTGCCTCAAAACACATCTCCAGCACTTTCATACTGCCTTTTTCAAAGTTGATAGTTGCTTTCAGTTTGTCAATCAGATTTCTTTCCGGTTCAAAACCCACAGCATCGATACATACATCTGCACCACGGCCAGCGGTCATTTCGCGAATAGCAGCTACTACGTCTACTTTATGAGGATTCAGGGTATCTACATTGTTTACGGCTTTTGCTTTTTCCAAACGGTAATCCAAAGGATCTATGGCAATGACACGACTTGCGCCATGTAACCAAGCTGCTTTTTGTGCCATCAATCCAACCGGACCAGATCCGAAAATAGCTACGACCTCACCACCTTTAAGTTGTGCCCAGTCGACCCCAGACCAACCTGTAGGGAAAATATCAGTCAGGAACAAAGCCTGTTCATCTGTGATATTCTCAGGAATAATTCTCGGACTTACATCTGCGTAAGGAACGCGCACATATTCGGCCTGTCCACCAGAATAACCACCGTAAAGATCAGTATAACCAAACAGGGCTGCCCCTTTTTGATCCATCAAATCTCCATTAGGTCCGTAATGTTTGTAATTAGAGTTTTCACAACTAGGTGAAGCACCATGGTTACAGAAAAAACATGATCCGCAGGCAATTGGGAAGGGTACTATTACGCGGTCGCCTTTCTTCAAATTCTTTACCTCTGCTCCTACTTCTTCTACAATCCCCATAAATTCATGCCCCATCACCATGTCGGTTGACTGTGGCACTGCTCCGCTCAGGATGTGAAGGTCTGATCCGCAGATCGCTGTAGAGGTTACTTTCAAAATAATGTCTGTTGCCAATTCAATACGGGGATCGGCTACAGTGGTGTAACTGATATCGCCCGGTTTGTGAAATACTGCTGCTTTCATATTTTATATATAAGGTAAATGATACCACTGCAACAAGACTGAGGGGGAGTTGTTTAATTTATTCCGCTGAATTTTTTCCGTTTACTGTTATTAGCCTTTCTCTGCGATGGTGACTGGACGTGGGTGTGAATTGCATTCATCTCAAGTTATTTTTTTGTTAAGAGTTCAGGTTTTATCTCAATAGCAATTGGCGAAACTTCTATGAGTTCAAGGGACTTTACCATTTTCAGCGTTCCGTTCTTATATTTTAAAAAGTGTGTAGTTTTTAAGTGCGACTGATAAGCCTCTTCACTAGCGTAGACTTCGAAAACGGTAACGTTTGCTGGCCTGGCTTTATCATACACTGCTTGCAGACACAGTACACCAGGCTCTGCTTTCACTGCGGCGGCGGCATGTTCAGCAAGTGCTGATTTATATTCATTCAGGTAATTTACATCAACTTCTATTTTTGCGATGCGGAATTTTCTATTGTCTTGCTGCGCTTTTGCGGTTTCCGTATTCATCATGACGATAACGACAAGGATCAACAGTAGTAAAAATGGTTGCTTTGCTTTCATATGAGCTAATTTAGTTTAAACATAGAACAATGATCCGGCGCAGGATTTGCGCCGCCCGTTGCAATTGCAATATACTGTTTGCTATTGAACATATAAGTCATGAGTACAGCAGTAGCATTTTGGGGAAGGTGAATTTATGATGGACTGTAATGAATTGAAAAAACAAAAAACATAGACCGTAGATGAGTAGTTAATAATCAAGGCAGAATAATTTAGCATCGATAAACATGGCAACTACTGAAACCTTTTGCAGTCAGAACTTTCATGCGCTTTGCGACGAGCTGGGCATGTGCGATGCGGATCTGGATGCAATTCTTAAAGCGTATGGCTACCCACCCATGTGGATCCGTCCCAACAGCTTTGAAACGCTGGTACATTTTGTGCTGGAACAACAGGTATCACTTGCTTCTGCTTTAGCAGCGCTACATCAACTGAAAAAAAAGACATGGGATTTAACGCCCGTAAATCTATTGAAACTAAGCGATGAAGAAATGAGGGCCTGTTATGTGAGTCGCCAGAAAATGGTTTATATCCGTGGTCTTGCCGAAGCAATTACAAGTAACGACCTGGATTTAGCCGCTTTGGAAACTTTGCCCGATGATGAAGTAAGGACAAAACTCGTTGCATATAAAGGAATCGGTAACTGGACGGCAGATGTATACCTGATGTTTGTACTGCAGAAAACGGATATCTATCCTATAGGCGATATTGCTGCAGTGAATGCGTTGAAAAGAGTTAAACAGCTTCCTAAAGATGCAGACAAAACGCTGATTTGGGAAATTGCGGAACAGTGGAGGCCTTACCGGACAATAGCTACTATGATTTTATGGCATCACTACCTGTCTGCACCCATTAAGCGGAATAAGGATACCATTAGTTAGCCGCGACTTTAACCGTATTGTTTTGCAGCATCATTCTTGTTGCTAAAATATGCTCGCAAGGGCCTTTTTTAAGTTTATTGCTTTGATAAAATGCGCACTCGCAGGAACCATCTATTAAGCGCTGATCTTTATCAATCAAAGCCAGCGTACTAAAAGTTTCATTTTTAACCCTTACTTTTCCTTTGATTTCAAGTACATCATTTTCTATTTTGGTGGCGATTTTCACAAGATGCTGCACGATAAATTCGTTTGCGATTTTTTCCTGTTCGCTGCCAAAACGTAGAGCCGAAAAATCAAGGGGATCCTGGCTGAGCTCCCTTACACGGTAAACACCTTGTTTTAGATCATAAATCACACGCCCAGCCTGTGTGTAAGCAGTTAATGCGGATGAAACTACCGCAGAACTAAGTCCCGATTTTTTTGTAATGTCGGCCGCAGATGCAAACCAGGTTTCTTTTAAGCTACTGAAGACTTTTTGTTTAGTCAATAGATCTACATGACCGCGAGGTGCCATTAAGTCGAAATTACCCGCTTTGCTCCAGTCGTTAGTTGTCCAGCCCGACAGACCAAGTGTAAAAGTCATATCACCAAGGTCGGCCATAAAAAAAGAAGGTAGACCAGAGCCCAATAAAACTACTTTAAAGCTTTTCGCAATCGGAATTAACCGTTCCAAGATCATCAACCTTCTTCTGCCCCAAATTCTTATTGTCTTCTCTTCAGTACCGGTATAAATAGAGCGATGGAAGGTTAACGTTTCGTACCAGGGTTCAATCACCAAACGTACCGGTTTGCCAGGTTCTAAAATAAAACGCAGGGCCCGCGGACCAGTAGTTTCTTTAAAGCGACGTAAATATTGGCAAAGGTTGAAAATATCCATAGGATGCAATTCGAAGGTAGTGGCAGGCAAAGTCATCGCTGCACTTACCTGCAAAAAGCCCCTCACCCACGAATCCGGCAAATCAATCTTTACCTCTTTATACACCTCTTCGTTGGTTGTTGTAGCTTCAAATCCTGAAGGATCAATCTTGAATGAGGTATCCTTATACCCTCTTATTTTCTGAAATTCGCCATATAATTCCGCAGAATAATCTATGTTGGTTGTGCCGCATTTAAACTCATTAATTTCCGTAAACACGTTGTAATTACAACTTAACTTGCCATAAGAAGACTCATCCTGACTAAAACATTCGAAAAACAGCTCATCCGGATGAACGGTAATCACCGGATCAAGCACAAACCATGCATCGCGGTCATTTTGATATAAATAGTCGAAATACCTGAGTTTTGCATTATTAAATGGCCCTAGTACACGATTTTTTTCCTGATAAATCTCTTTTAAATCATTTCTGATTTCCTCTATGCGATTCTTTACCTGATCAATCTGAAAACCAGCCATGTATTCGCCCAGCCAGAGTTTTTCCTGTTCTTCCGCCCAGGCTTTATATTCTGCCCTGTCTTTCGGCTTGTAACGCAAATCAGAAACAACTACATCATGCAATGCAGAAATTGCCTCCCGAAATGCAATCTTCTTATTTAATTTTCCAACAAAAAAAGTTGGATCACGAAGCGCATCAGGCGCAAAACTCATTGCTGTTTCATTCGCATCATTACTGATGGAGGTATTTCCACTGTATTTATAATTGAATAACATGCGCTTAATTTTTGATGACCAGATGCATATCCAACTCAGGATAATGCGTTTTAATTTTTGTTAAAATAGCAATGCAGGCTGCTTTATCCTGAACCGTAGACTGGGCGGATACATCATCCAAAATGCTGACTGCCCAAATTGCAGTTTCGCTGTTCTTGAGTGATTCCTGGTATAGGAAGTCGAAAATGCGGTCTTTAGCTACCCTACCTTTGTTCACCCTCGTCAGTACAGAACGGAAGTAAAAAGTCAGTTCTTGCAGCAATTCAGGTTTGTCTTTAATGTAGGCTACTAAATAACTGCTCACAAAAGCCTGAACATTCACGCTTGGATGCTCGCTTAATTTCGTCAGATAATCCAGGGCATGTTCTGCCTTGAAAAATCTGGTGATCATTTCCTTACCGAAACGCTCTACATCCGGCCTGATCGAATCTACTATGCCGATTAAAGTATCGGGATCCCAATCCGCTTCCGTAAACGCTGTTTTAAAGAAATGAAAAGCATACGCTCTGGTATCATCCCATTTCGCATCCAGCAGCGATAGCGATTGATTTCTTTCCTCCCGGATCCGTGCTACATTCTCTTTGAAGTAATTCCAGCTCCATTGGCGGATGGCCAGAATTTCGTGACTACCAAAAGAGATAATCTGTCGCAAAGAAAAACGGTTTGGATCACTGTAAGCCTTTAAAATTTCATAACCCGCCAGATGGCTGATTCTATATTGTGCATGAATCAGTTTGGTGATCTCTTTTGGCTGCAAACCACTGTTCCAGTACGGTTTTAAATCATTTACTAAAAATTCGTTTAACTGGGCATGCGCTCCCTCAAATTGCTCTTTACGCATCAGCGCATAAGCAAAGTGGGACACAATGGTATTTCCAATTTCGGATTGACCGGCCACTAGTTTCCTTATGATGTTCAATACCGCAGCCAAAACTTTCTCATCGCCAGCGCCAAGCAAATTCAGTAAGAATTGAGTATTCTCCTCCATAAAATGATCAGGATACTGATTTAACAACTCAATACCCCCGTCACGCACTTCAGGAAATCCGCTCAGCAATAAGCTTGCTGTCAGGGACACCGGAATTTCTGTTGCAGACACCTTTCTGCTCTTGTTCACTAATATTTTCACCGCCAGGATTTGATTTGCATTTAGAGCCGATGACAGTAACTGATCTACAATGCTCCAACTCAACTTTTCCATTTCCTGTTCGGCAATTAACACCAAACGATCAATCGCATTTTTAGCCTGCAGGTTATTGAAGTCCGTATTTTCAAAATGGAGCAGTTCAGTAATCGCTTTACCCAAAATAGCCTGTACCCTTTCTACAGGAAAGTGATGCTGTTGTAGTGTTTCGGAAATCCAGTTTTTGTTATCCTCCACCACATTGAATAGCAAAGTCAGCACAAAATCAATATCATTCAAATACAATTCTGCATTTCGGTTCACCAAATCCTGCGCCCAATGCCTGGCATTTTCACTATTCGCTGCTAATACCTGGGCAATAAAGACAGGTTTTTCAGCAAATTGGCTTTCTTCCTTTTGTAGGATCTCGAAACCGAACTGATTCGGCAAATCGAACTGGCGATTCAGCAATTTTAAAACTGAACGTTCGTCAAAAAGCGCTATGATTTCTTCATACAGTGGATGAGCCTTTAACCTGTGATAAGCAAAAACAAGAATTCGGTTCATCTCTGCCTGCATCAGTAATTGTACATAAGCCTGAGGCTTCGCATCCCAATCCTCAGGATACAATTCCAAACGGACCCGTGGATCAACTATATGTTCAGGGGCAGTTTCTGACTGATAAAGTGGTACCGGAGCAGGTGGAGTTGGCGCTGCATCTTTCTTTCCAAACAAGCTTTTAAAGATACTTTTTGCAGCATCAATTACTGACCCGCCGTTCTCATTGAATGTGCCTGGACTATTACCTGTTGATACCATAGCAGCATTAATATTGGCTGCATTATAATAGTAATTCGAGCTCGTTACTATTTTTTTTCCAGTAATGAATTTGAGGTTAGCTTGCAGGTGGCGCCCTGAATCATTACCAAAAAGTATGGTAGAAAGCAGTAACGAATCCGAACATTCTGGATAATCCATGATGACGTACGAATAAAGCTTTGTTTGATAGTCATAACTCCCATAATCGCTTAATGGTTTCTGCTCGGCGATCGTATAATCCTTTTCTTTATACTGTAATAAAATATGGAGCGCAAGTTTTACATATGCTGATCCGTCTTCGTCTTCTCCCGTAGTTTCAAGAAAGTCGACTGAATTTTTCTGCAGATACATCTTTGTATACTGCGAAAATGCCAGCTTACTATCTTTATTTCTAAGTTCTGCACCAACTTTTACCGTCTCATCAATCACTGCTAAATACTGCCTGTGATTCGCATCCAATGAACTTGTTCGCCTGAACATGGCTGGCTGTTTCTCGAAACCGTAAGATAATATGGCCACAGTTGCCGGGTCATTTCTTAATTGCGCCAGCTTGTAAATTGCTCTTATATGTTTAAAAAAGGGTGGTTTATAGGCCCAGGTTTTTAATACATTGCCAAGCACAGGTAACAATTGTGATTGCACTTTAGCTAATAAATATAATGTGGTAAAATAAGCTATTGCCTTATCCGCTGTATGTTGATATAAGGTGGTTTCCAGTAACTCCAGATCGTTGGTTTCAATTGCATGCCTGACTTCATCAGGTAGCTTCTCCAACAGCTGATTGCTGATTTTTTGTTGTTCTTCCGCAGCAGTGGTAGTCAGCAGCCCCTCAAAAGCCAGGTTAGTGATATATTCTTTTTGCCTGACGTTATTGGCCAAGGCCGTAAACAAAGGTCCGGCTGTAGTCGCATTCAGTTTAATTAAGGCATACAAGGCAGCATAAGTTTGCATCTCGTCCCCCCTGGTGGCCAGCTTGATGATAAAAGGAATGGCCTCCTGTAGATCCAGCATACCCGCTTTCCAAATCACGCGACTCGCTTTCCATTCGGTCTTGAAACTATTTTTGCCAACTACGGCATCCTGCAAGCGCTGCAAAATTGCACCATGTTTGGTATCCGGGTCTATCGCATCCAACGATGGAAGCTCCATAAACACTTCGGTTTGATACCCCTTTTTGCGTTTTTCATTTTCCAATTCTGCAAAAAGTAGTTCCGCTTTATCCAAAGGCAATGCCGCAGGTGTTTTGGTTCCTTCTTTAAGTGTTCCTTCCCTTCTTCCGTATCTAAAATTGACTAAGAATTCGTTTGCAGAAAGCTCGCAAAGGTCAATCTCATATACTTTATCAGATTTCCCTTCCTTAAAAAATAATTTACTTTGTTTAATGAGTTTCATATACAAAACATTTAAAGAATATTCCACCAATCGTAAGTCTTCCCATCAGTTGACGGACTCACCGGCGTTTCCAATTCTAACTCGGGCATTGCTTCTTCTACGGTAGTTTCGCTTTTCACTTCAACAAGCTCCTCCTCTACCACCGGATAACCGTATTTAACCACAATTTTTTCCAGCTGAACTTTAAAAGCGGCCGCTTTATCCGGGTTCACCATCTTTACGAAATTGATGTAGCCATCAACCGCATTGATCAGGTTCCGGGCGTTACCCCATTTTTTGCCTTCCCATCCATGCAAGTCTACACTGTGCAAAAACGCTCTGAACTTGCGCAATTGATCACGCTGAACATTCAATTTTTCATTTACCACAATCCCCGTCACCTTTTGCAAATTGCCTTTACGCATGATATGCGTTTTCGCCGGATGCATCGTGAATCCTTCGGCTTCTATGACCTTTTTCAGGAAAAATAATAAACTGGCAATATTCTTTTCGTTCTCTTTTGCTGTAGAAAAGTTTAAATCATCCGCATAACGGGTATATGTGAAGTTGAACTTTGCTGCCAGTCCCCGAATTTTCTTGTCCAGCTTGAAAGCGATTAAATTGCTGATTGCCGGACTGGCAGGCGACCCTTGTGGCAAAACACGATTTCCTTTTTGCACGTAATAGGAAACCCCATCCATTTCTACTTTTTCAGTTTCTGCATAGGTACAAATTAACGCAAACACTGTAGACAGCTGCTCTGAGTAACCTAATTTATGGAACAAACCCTTTACGCGTTTATAACTAATGCTCGGGAAGAAATCCTTTAAATCCACATTGATCACAATATCCTTTCCCAGATGTGGCTGTGCGTTGCTGATAATTGAGCGTCCTTTGATAAAACCATGAACCTCATCATTATTTTCAATGCGGTTCAAAACGTTCTCCAGCATCCACATCTGCAATTCCTTTATGCGCGTTTTTGGTGCAGAGATTAATCTTTTGCCACCCGATTTCTTGGGAATTTCGAAAGTATGGTAATGACTGATCCGGGAAACTTTTCTTTGATAAAGCAGGTAGCGCAAAGTGGATAAATCAGCACCAATGGCCGATGCGAAATCAGTAATCTGATTAAAAAAAGGCAGATTGAATTTTCTTAAAGTTTCAAGGTCGGATGCTGTTTGGTTTAAGCCCCCTGACACTCCTTCGCCCAGATAAATGATCTGCTGTTGCTGAATATTCTTCCAGTTATCGGCTTTATCTTCTCTCTTCTGTTTGTTTTTTTGTTTGGTTACCTCTCGCTTTTCCTTTGCCAATTTCATACGGGCTTTCCGCATTTCCTTGAGCATGGCTTCCTGATTCTGGTATTTACGATCCTGCGCTAAAAGATTGGTCAGCTCCTGGTTTGCCGTAAGCTCCCGTTGAATAAGCACTTCAGATAAACTTGGCGTAGCTGATGATTCCCAAAAACCAAGGCGTTGCATTTCTTCAAGGATATAACTGTCTTTGGATGTAGCCCGAATACGATCATAGATTTGTTGACGACTCAGTTTTTCTGCCATAGTGACCTTTTTTTAGATTAAAAAGCCCTGTCTTTTTTTATAAAACAGGGCCTGAATTTAAAATCCTTCGTATTTTCATAGGACTATATCAATCAACTCCAGAGAACACGTACCATACGTACGGTTAAACTCGCGGAGTATGGAACCGAAACCGTACGTATGGTACGTGTTCTCCCCATAAAGATTGCAGGTAGTGCCGAGTGTCAAATAATAGTTCATCGGTGACGAAACATCACCATTTTCTTATTCAGAAAAAGCAAGGTATTTTTTAAATCCATTTGCAATATAGAAATAAATATTTCCAATATACAAGCAGTATTACAGATAAATCGATATAATTTTTCATATGTATCTAAAATGATAGAAAAACGGTGTTTAAAAAAGGAGACCATCCAATAGCAAATGTTGGGTTTTAATCGCTAAACAAAAAAGACATTCAGCGTTTTAAGGACGCTGTTTGCAAATAAAATCAGCAGCAAAATGGACAAATACTTAATAGATCTCATAGCAAGAATGCTGGACAAGAGCGACAAAATTATGGAAACAGGTTTCTCCAGTTCCGATACCATTTCGTGGAAAGCTTTAAGAGAAGCAGAAGAGGTAAATGATGAAGCATTGATCCCGCAGCTGATTTTGTTTATTGACACCGAAAAAGACAAAAAGAAACGGGACAAAGTGTATTTTTTGGATCACATCGCAAAGAACACAGGCAACCCTGAAGGTCTAGATTATTTGATTAGTTGCGTAAACCAAGAAACCGACAAGTATATCATTTCATCTCTGCTTGACAGGATCGCGGATATTCACAAACCTGTCGGGACAGATTTACAGCCATTGATCCAGGCGACAAAAAGTGACAAGTGGTTGATCAGGCACAGTGCTATATTATCATTAAATAATTCTTCGGACGGTCTTGCAGAAACGGTTTTAATTGACATTATAACGAATTCTGATGAATCCATTGATTCAACATATGCCAATGCGACACTAGGTGACGTAGGAACGGCTAGGGCAATTCCTTTTTTGGAAAAAAATCTAAGAAGCAGAAAAAAAGATGTAAAAGGTTCTGCTGAGTATGCCATTGAAGAAATAAAAAGGAGGCATAGGTAATAAGCAAATGGATGTATTTATTTCGGGATGACTTAGACTGAAACACATTCCGATCTTAATCCCTAAGTGATCGTTCATATGGTTTCAACTTCTTTATTCATGTGATGAAAAATCGGCTGCAATACTTCTTAGATAGTTGTCATTACAGCTTCAAAATTCAAGTCTAAGTTATCTGCTTCTTTTTTAAAACAGTTTTTCATCGTGGCAACAATTATTCTTCTTAAAAAGTAAAGTAATGCTTTATGATTTCGTAATAGCAGATGTTTAAATATGTATAAATGTACTGCTTTCACAAACTTTAGCAGTACATTTATACAAACTCACTACCTTTTTAAATAGATGAAGTATTGTTAAATATTATTTTCAAAACCCTTCCCGCCCTCATTAACTATCAAATCACGACCAGATACAGTCATTCTTTATTAACAGAAGTACAAATGCGTTGGCAGAATCATATAAAGCTAAAGTCAAGCCATTCAGAAC
>Ga0247813_10000889_pt1 | contig 24236 bp, 53 predicted proteins | sample UWRJL169409C1_FD_180719 | JGI IMG/M metagenome (GOLD analysis project Ga0247813, IMG submission 180719) | Plant litter microbial communities from Arlington Agricultural Research Station in Wisconsin, United States - UWRJ-L169-409C-1 | ecosystem: Environmental > Terrestrial > Plant litter >...
GTCCGGAAGGCGAGGCCTTTCCAGACTTTCAGATACCCCCCCGGTCACCGCTTGCGCGGCATCGGCGGCTCGCCATCGATGTGGCATGTGGTGGGCTGATAGACGCCACGACGTGGAGGCAGTGGAGGTGTAGGCACCCGGCTATAACCACCGAACATGATCAACATTGCGAACAAGGGTAGACACCCAATGCAGGCACCAGCAATCAACGACGTGATGAGCAAACGGGTAAGCTCCGGTGTCACTGGGCCAACTCCAACTTCCGCTTGTCGCTATCGTGGTAGGCTTTGCTCACAGCCTGCAGGTTGCCGATGTCCCAGAACAACTGCTCATCGCCACGATGTGGGATCACATGGTCAACTACTGGGCTGTTCGGTTCGGGCGCCTTGCCCATCAGGATCACGCCAGTCTGCTGGCAAGTGAAGAGATCGCGGGTCAACACCTGCATACGCAACGCCTGCCAACGGGCTGACTTGTACCAGCCGCGCACTGTGGCATCTGGGCTGTAGCGCTTATCCCTGATTTCTCGGGCCGCCTTCAGCTTCGGCCGCATGGCTGTCAGCCTGGGCTTGAGGGTGGTAAGCTTGGGCATTTCATGGAGAACCGTTGATGGACGCCCAAGAGTACTTTGATCGATACCGAGCCTCTGCAGCCGACTTCGCGTTTCCGGCTGACGCCAGCAACGTGGTTTTCAGTGACAGTGGGGCGAGCATGGAGACCTGCATCGTAGACCTGGTCGGAACCGGCGAAGCCTTCAATGGCGAGTTCCGGGTGTTCGAGGACGGATACAAAGCCATCAAGATCGACAACGACCTAGTCAACGAGATGATCGAACTCGTCAGGCACAGGGACAAATAACCTGCTCATCAAACCTGTGCCTCGCACAAGTTGGGTGAACAGGCCGAGCGCATAAGCGCCCGACCGAAATTCAGCTAATGGGGTTAGGCAGCCATTCGGCCAGGATCGAAGTGGCCGGCGGTGAAATCGGCATGGGCACGAGCGCTATCAACAAAGGCGCGGAAGCGACTTCGGGCAGCAGGCAGCACGCCGAGGGGCTTGGCCATGAGATCGAGCGCCAGGCTCTCGCTGGCATTAGGATGGTACGTGAAGGCGGCGACGATGACCGTGAACGGCCAGGCGACGATGGCAAAGGCAATACTGAGCAGATGCAGCATATAGCGCATGAGTAGACCTTTCGATGTTGAATGGGCTGACAGCAAAAGACCCGCCGGATTTATCTGGCGGGTCTTTATCGGAGCGGAAGCCCCATGCTGGAATTAACGCTTTATTTCGCAGGCTGATTTGTCAAGCGGCTCGTGAGGCCGGCAGATCTTCCTCTTCAATGCACCCGAAGTAATGCGCCAAGGCATTGAGCGCGAGCCGCAGATCCCCGTGCATGTGCGGCACATCGACGTCGCGCATCACTATGGTGTCGAGAGCAGCGGGGAAGTTCGACCCGCGATGCTTATGCAGGGCGTTCTCATCCAAGAGGGCCCTGGCGGCGCCCTCATACCGCGCGATGGCCCGTTTATGGCGGTCGACCTCATTGCTGAGATATTCGGATGCGGTGCCACCTGACATGTCGGTGTTGCCACGCACCGCTGGCGCACAAACTGCCGTCCGATAGGACATCACACAGGCTTCATAGCGATATGCCGCCTTAAGCTGCCCGGCATTGATGACCTTGGCGCGCTTGAGCCGACCGACGACGGTTCCAGTGTCTGGATTCATGGTGTCGAGCTTATCGACGCCGAAGACCCTGGTCCGCGCTTCCCTGGCCGTTGCCGTTACCTCCGCTTCGGTTTCAGCCTTGCGGACGATCACATCATCCTTGCGCTGCGAGATGCGACCGTTGACGCGCTTGACGCCAACCTTACGCTTGCGGCCAGCCTTTGCCATTTCTTTCAATCCCTTGCTTTGTTTATGATTTCAGCCTCGAAGGCCTGATAGGCGGTGACGGTGATCAGCAGTGCTTCGGCACGGTGTAGGCGGGGTAGTAGGTGCGGTTTGTCGGCTGCGGCTTTCTCCAAGGCATCACGATGGAGCCGGGCTTCCTCGATTTGCTCGGCCAGATGGACTTTCATTGACGTGCCCTGGCCTGCTCAATTTCTTCGATGCGGAAGGTCGCTTTGCCGCTATTTCCAACCAGAATTGCTTTGCCGCGAAGGTTTTGGACCGCGATAAAATCGGGATGGTCCGATGCCAGCACGACTAGGCCGTTGACTGCCGGAGGCACCGGGTCGGACTTCAGCGGAATGTGAAGCGCGTTGACCCAAGCGCCTGTGCGAATCCATTTCCCCAAGCCAGGTCGAAATTCCAGTTGCACCGCTGAGGGAACGCCGCGGGCCTCCGCATCTTCGACATGCCACTGAGCAAACCGCTTTGCTGCAATAACCAGCCGATGGGTTTCGCCGGCGTCGAGATTGGCAAATGCCCGCTCGGCTTCCTTCCTGTTCGTCATTGATCGTTTAGGGAACACGTCAAAAACATCGTCAAACGAGGCTCGCTCGCCACTCGTTAGAGAGGGGTTCGTTGAAAGGGGTACGTTAACATAGGTGCCGATCCTTGGGTCGGCAGGGGGTGCCGGTGTAGGGTCGGCAGGGGGTGCCGACCTGTCGGCAGGGGTAGCCACTACATCTTGTGTCGGGTCGGGTACGTCGAGCACAACTCGGTATTCGTGTGCACTGTCCCTTACGCCCTTGGTGTGAGCTTCGTTCTGAGGCCGCTTTTCCAGCCAGCCCGCTATGACCAGACGCTCGATCGAGGCCTGGACGGTAGATCGCGCGCAACCGATCTCACGGGCCATGACGACCTGCGACCGGCGGCACCAGCCTCTCTTGTCAGTATGCTTGCCAAAGACGCAGAGTACCTGCAGGTCACGCGGCTCTAGCCGTTTGTCCAGCACTGCATCGGCAGGGATAATTGAGAAGCGAGGGTCAGCCATTAGCGGCAATCGCCTCTTTGGCCTTGCCGTAGAGCGGCTTGGCATATGCTTTCCCCAGCAGGCTAGCCTCATATCGGCGCACGCCGTGCAACACGGTGGTATGGTCCCTGCCGCCAAGCCTGCGCCCTATGGCAGGTAGGTTCATGGCGGTCTCGGTCTTCATCCTGTACATGGCTTCATGACGGGCTGCGACGATGGGAGACGACCGCTGGCCGCCGATTAGCTCTGCAACAGTGATGTGGTGCTTTGTGGCGACCTCATAGACGATACGTTTCCACGAGGGCATGTCGAACGACAGGTCGGGTGTTGGCGCCTGAAGATGCTCGGTGTTGGCCGACCCAATGTGGATGAAGTCACGCTTGGCGCGGGGCTCAAGGCTTCGCCGCATAGCGGCCTGGAAGCGGCTATCCATCACCAAGATGCCGGCGCGCATTTCAGATTGCTTCGAGTATTTCCAGAATCCTTCGGAAAACCTCATGACCGGGCAGCCTCGAAGTCGGCGATCCATCGCGACACGGTTCCGTTGTGCTGATGGCGAAACCATTGAGCGATCGCAGGGATCGAGTATCCGGCATCACGTGCTGCGATCAGCACATCGCGACGGAGCGCCATGACCTGGTCGCTGACATACTCGTGGCGCTCGCAGCGGAACTTCTCGACGTCAGCACCATGCTCGATACAGATGCGCTCGATTAGGCTGGCCAGAACCACTTGGCTGGGCACGCGCACCTTGTCAAAGATTGGAGACTGCAGGTTCATGGCTTACCCTTCTTCCTTGATTGGGAGAGTTGTTTTGAAAGGCGGATGAGCTTGGTTTTGACCGAAGGATTCCGCTTGGGAGGGGTGAAGGCGGTCATGCTGCGGCCTCGTCAAACTTGGTCGCCTGGCTGCCCCACGACGCCCATCCGGGCCGGGATTGCCGAGCGAACAATTCGACGTATGGCCCGTCGAACATCGTCTGGATCCGCTCGTACTGCTCATCAGGCTTCCGGCTATGCTCACGGCGAGGCGCCCGAAGTGCGTCGCTTGGCATTACCTCGATGAAGTCGCGCACGCTGCGCACACCGGCGGGTACGGAACCTAGGCCAAACAGATCAGCCGGCAGTTCTGCGCGCAGGCTTGGATTCCCACGGGTGGCCAAAAGGCATGGCTCTAGATTTTTCCGAGTCCCGTACCCGCCGCCGAAAGCATATTTGCCCGTCTCGGGATTGAACTTGATCCACTCCCAGGCGAGCCCGGCAAACTCAAAGCCCCACGCGCGGATTAGTCGCTCCCAATTCGGCATGAAAGGCCACGTCATCCAGATGAACAGCGCGCAATCATCAGCAGCGAGAATGTCCACCGGCATTGCCGCGATCTCATCCATGGGCATGCAATCGTAGTGGGCTTGGGCAGATTTCCCCTGCCCCTTGTCGGAGAACTGTTCGAACGCCCACGGCGGATCAGCGAGGATCACCCGGTACCCGCCGATTGGGCGCATCTCGACAAACTGACGTGCGAGCGTCATGCGTCTTTCCCCTGCTTGAGAGAGGCGGACAAATCTGCAACCACATGGGCGCGAAGATGCGTCAGCCGTATTTTCTCGCCTGTTGCATCCTTTGGTGCCTCTGCATTGGCTATCCGGGATAGAGCCTGAAGCTTTTCTTCGGGGGTGGTGGTGGAGAGCATGGCTAGGCTGCCTTCGCCAAAACGGCTTTAACCTGTCTAGCAAGAGCGGCGACCGGGCCAGATGCTTTGCCCAGATCGCCTTCCGCTGTGCCGTCCCAAGTCACGTCTGCCGCAGCGGGGCACTGCTCAGAAAGCTTACGAGCAAGGTCCATCGCTTCGGTGAGAGCGCCGAAACTCTGAATTGGGAGCTTCAAGCTCGTGCGGGCATGAGTGACATTCCAAAGCATCGGTTCTTCGATATGCCGATGAGCGCAGAACTCCGCGCCTTCAAAGGGCACGAACCCGACTGTGAAAAATGGATCCGTTTTCGTGCGGATTTCGAGAATGAACTTGATAGGGTCGGTCACTCGTCGCCTCCTTGTGGTTTGTCAGTCGGTTCGTTCGGAAGGCGCTCTTTCCGCCGACCCCGCCGCCGCTCCCAAAAGAGCCTCAGCCTCATCGACAAGAGCGCGGCCAGCCGCCGAAGCGGTGATGGCCTTGGTAATCGCGAGTTCATGGGCAAGCTTGGCCTCCTGGCTTTGGATTTCGGCCGCAACAGCCAGTTCAAGTTGCTTGTAAAGATCGGCCCATATTCTCTTGGGCTTGCGATAGCGGAGCGCCCAAAGCACCTGCTCGGGCAGCTTGTGTTTCCGGGCCGCGCGTTGGCGGGCAGCGTCAATGGTGTCGCCGGGACCGCGATGCTCGCGCCTCACCAGCAAGTCGGCCCACGTGGCCGCTTCATCGACAACAGACAGGTCAGTCATAGGCGTTTGCTCCGGGAGCAAAGGATCTTTGCGCACGCGTCAATCCGTTCTCGTTAGGGTCAATCCCAACGAGGACGGCAGCCGCAGGAGTTTTGAGATGGCGAAGGGGCGCAACAGCGATACGCTTTACTGGCAGCTGATGCGCGAAGGCTTGAGGCCGAAGACCGTTGGCGCGGTCATGGCTTCGAATGAAAGAGCGGGCGTCTGCCGACTTGGCGACGGCCCGCAGGTTACCGCTGCAACCCCTGGAGGTAGGGGCGACGATTCTCGCAGCGGAGTGAGACTGGTCTGGATTAATCCGGCCATGACGAAGCGTGCTCGCAGCAGGGCGCGCTTGGTGATGATCGAATGATAGGGCGGAGAGGCAGGGGCGCGCTGACACTAGAGCGCACCCAGCACGAAGCAGGCCGTCAGGATAACGACCCAAGGGGCAAGCCCGTATGCGGCCAGCCATAGGCATACGCGTGACCGAGACGGGCTCACGAGACGAGCTCCATTTCCAGAGCCGCGATGATGTCGGCCTTACGCTTGGGCTCGATCTTGATGAGCGCCTGGGCGACGCGGCTTTTATCGGCATCGGACATCATCCGGCCGGCGACGTTCCACTTGATGCAGTCGATCAGCGGATCAGTGCCGTCGTACTGCATGACCGGGTAGAAGGCCGTTTGACCATCGAGGCCGACCGTGCGGCTGGCGCAAAGATACCGTGCCCATCCATCCAGGATCTCGTCACCAATCATCACGACTGGTTCGGACTTGGCCCCAGAGATATCGTCGGCAATGACGTAATGATCTTGACCGAAATCGCTGAAGGCTCCGGAATACTTGTGGCGCTTGATGTCGTCGCTGTGTCGGCGAACCCATTCCACGCCATCGCCCGCTACTGTATCCGCCATGGTCTGTGCGCGGGTTACAGGGCCGTTCGCAGCATCAAGGGCGCGCTTGATGATCTTGCGACCCGCCTCGGTCTTGTTGCCTTCAATGAAAGCCTTGACCAGATCAGCGTCGACGTCGCTCAAATCAACGGCAGCACGCATCGGCGGCTGATAGGGTTCATCCTCTGGCGGAGCCGCCACCATGCCCAACGCCCCCATGTAGAGGTCGAGAATGGCTTCGTGCTCCATCCGGTCGCTGGCATCCTGCTTACGGAGGCGCACGATCTCGCGGATCACCTTTGTATCGAAGCCATTACCCTTGGCCTCGGAGTAGATTTCCTTGATGTCGCCCGCGATGGCCGATTTTTCTTCTTCCATGCGCTCGATGCGCTCGATGAACGCACGGAGCTGGTCTTGGGCTACGCTCTCTTCGGCCATCTATGCGACTCCAGAATTTATGTGAGCAGCGCTTACACTATGAACGTGGATCAGAGCGATCGACCGGGCGCGTCCCGGGATGCGGGTGACAAAGCCACGGTCGACCAGCGCGGTTACAAGCGCCTGGGCATGGCTAAGGCTGATGCCGAGGCCACGAGCCATCTCACGAAGGGATGGTGCCGGGTCGCGCTCATTGGCGCATTGAGCTTCGATGAACGACAGCGCCGACAACTGAGGGGCTGTCAGGCCGAAGCGCGAGGCGGTAGGCTTTGGCCCAGCCTGCTGCCCAGCCATGAATGCGAGAGCAACCATCTCGACCTGTTCGGTTTCGAGATGTGCATCCCAATGATCCGCCGCCCACTGATAGATTTCTGGTGGAATATTGGCCGGGATGGTCATGCTGCGGCCCCCTCAGATCGCGGCGCAAAGAAGTCAGCAGGCTTCACCAGCCCATCGCTCACCCGCTCGATTTCCTCGATTACGGAGAGCGTCAGATGCTCACCACGCATGTAGCGGTGGACCTGTTGCCTGCTCTTTTTGAGCTTCTTGGCGAACTCGGTTACGGTGGAGTGCTGTCTTATGTAGGTTTCAAGCTGCATGTAACAGTTTTTGCTACATCACAGGTCGCATGTCAAGCGCACTGTAACATTTTCTGGCATAGATGCGGCAACGGCCATGGCCAATAACTGTCGCATGGCAAATTGGCTCGCACCGTTCCTCGAGAATTCACCAGTTACCTCGCAGGAGGAGCTTGCGGACAAGCTCGACGTGTCGCGCGCCACGATCAATCGGCTGGCAAATGACCACTCGAAATTGAAACGCGATCGCGCTGAGGCGATGGCAGCACTGCTGAAAGTGACTGCGGAAGACCTAATGCTAAATCGCTTGCCGTGGGCGGCGAAGACCAGCCCACCGGTGGATGACGCCGCCGTGACGCGGGGTAAGCGCCTGGGCAAGGCAATCCTCGTCGCAACCGTCGAGGCCGGCGCTTGGCGTGAGGTTGACGAGCTCGATCAATCTGACCCGGAGTGGGTCGCCGTGCCGCCCGACGATAAATACCCAGACGCGACACAAGAGGTTTACGCCGTTTCTGGCGACAGCATGAACGCGCTGCAGCCCCATCCTATTACGCCTGGCTCCCGTCTGGTCGCCGTGCGGTACGACGAGATCGCGTTCCGCGCGCCGCTCCGCGATGGGCTTGTCGTTGTCATCCAGCGGTCACGCAATGGCGGCCAGGAGCGCGAGCTATCGGTAAAGCAAGTCGCCTGGTTCGATGACCGGATAGAGTTTCAGCCGCGATCTACAAATCCAAAACACAAGCCGATCGTAGTCGAGCACGACACCTGGGAGGATAACGGGGTCGAGGTCGCGATCGTGGGGTTGGTTAGAGATGTCATTCACAGGCTGCCGGGATAATCGGAGGGGGAATTTATGGCCAATCAAGGGGGCGGTGCCTTAGTGTTTCTGGCACTTGGCGGGCTATGGTTTTGGCTGGGGAACCCAAGCAAAGATGCGGCCGATTGGTTCTATAAGACCGATGCGGCGCCATGGGAAAAGGTTGACGCGTTTTACTACCCGAGCAAGTTCGACCTATCCGTCTGGCATTCCACAAAGGGCTTAAAGAACGCAGAAGCCTGTCGAGACTGGGTCTATGAGATGGCTGCGGTGCGCGCTGATCCAGGCCTTGTTCGTGGAGACTATGAATGCGCCCTTGGTGCACCTTACAACTCGAACGGCATGGAGGTGTACCGCGCTACCGTCAAATAGTGCGGTCCACAAAAGCGCCGGCATCACTGCAACCGAGACAAATCAAACGCCCGCAGTATGCTCTGTATTTCCATCACCGCCATCGGATCGAGATGGCACATGGTCATGGCTCCATCAGCCCTCGGTTCTTCACCAGGCTCAGGCAGCTTGTTCATGATCGGCACGACAGTGAATTCGTCGTCGCCGCTCAATGGTCCGAATGGCTCGATCCTGAACCGGTAGAGCGGGAAATGCGCCTCAAGGTATAGGCTCAGGCGCTCGGCCGCCCACTCTGTCGCCTTGCCCTGGTTCGCTGGCGCAATGACGATGAAGTCCTTCACGCTATGCTGCATGGCGCGATCCAGCGATTTTGAACGCGACAATTTCAGCGAACGGCGCCTCACATTTCGGGCAGCGGAACTGCATATTCCTCACCTCGGGGAATTCCATCAACTGATCGCCGTCCATTGGCTCGCCCTGCCCCGCCGGCAGCACTACGCTTTGCTGGTACAATTTCGCGCATCCTCCACACCGCACGTGGAGCAAGACCGAGCTTCCGTCACACATCGCCGCCTCCTTCTGTTCCTGTTATGTTCTCATTAAGACCGGGAACACAGAAAGAGTCGAGTCGCAAAACCCGTAAAATGCCAGCAAAGGGTGATGTTGCAGTTTATGCTACATCACAGTTGACAGTGTAGCATAAACTGTTACATTGTATCCATCAGATCAGCGAGGCGAGCGCCTCTATGGAGATGGAAATGAAGCACAGCAAGGAAGCAAATCTCGGTCACGGCTGGATGGCAAAGCTTCATTCGGCCGACGGCGTCGAGGCGCTGTGCCTCCGCAATACCGAAACTGGTGGGCTGATCAATCTCCCCGATGAGAGCGTGAAGCGCCTGCGGGCAATCTTCGACGCCGTCGACGGCAAGGTCGCCGCTTAGTCCCTCCCCCTGGGCGGCGGGTTTGGCCAATAACCGGCCCGCCGATTTCTCAATGCCTGAAGTCTCTGAACAGCAGCTCGCCGCCTTTCATCGGGTGATGCACGAAGCCGCGGCTTTTGCGGCCAGCATCCAGCGCGACGAAACCGGCGACATCATCGGCGACCATTTCACCGGGAATGGAAACGGCGGGAACATTTCCAGAGAAAGCCTAATCGCCAAAAGCCGACTTCAACTCTCACTCAATGCGCTGACGATCAGCAGCAAGGAAGGCTGAACCATGACCCATGGCATTACGACCGATCGTCGGTCCTGGAAGATCTATGATCGCAAGCCTCGCGTGGCTTTCGTGCCGGTTTCGCCAGAGGTGAAGGCTCGCACCGGCGCGCTGATGGATGAGGCGCTTGAGCGCATCGCATCTGGGCGAAGCCTGAGGGGCATGGAGAAGATCAAGGATCGTGAAGCACGCGTCGCCGTTGAAGGCGATACCGATGGGAACCACGACAATTTCGAGCCAGCGCAATGAAGACGGCGCTCTTGCCCCATCCCTTCAAGCCTCTTCGTTCTTTCCTGGCCTATGCCGTGGGAGACGAGAAGATCGAGCTTAAGCCGGAATGGTCTGGCGTTGTTGCAACGCCCGCGCTTCGGACTGTCGAGCCAGCTGAGCGCGCAGCATGAAAAAGCTCTCCGACAATGAACGCGAGCTTTTGCGCCGGGTCGCGGCGGCCGGCGGCTCGCATTGCTTCAGCGCCGACGACAACATTCCTGGCGCCGGCCACAAGGCTTTCCGCTCTCTGGAATACCGCGGCTATCTGACTGTTGAGGCGACCGACGACGGGCCGCTGGTGGCCCTGCTCCCGCTCGGGCAGTTGGAGGTCGACAATGGTGGCCTTTAACTTCCAGCCCCAATTCGTTGACGACATTCGGAGCGGCAAGAAGACCCAGACCATCCGCCGGCGCGCTAGGGCGAAAGAAGGCGACCGTCTGCAGCTCTATACCGGCATGCGCACCAGCCATTGCCGCAAGATAATCGAAGCGGACCCCATCTGCATCCTGACCAACTACATTCACTTGCAGCCTGACGGCATCACCTTCGGCAACGCGAGCCTGTCCCCCAGCGCCGACGAGTTCGCGCGCATGGATGGATTTCGCGACTATGCCGACATGCATGCTTGGTTCGCTGAGCGATACGGCAGCCCGTATTTCGTCGGGGCATTGGTCAGGTGGAGGCTTGACGATGCCCAGGCATGAGTTCGGCAAGCCCGTGAAGCGTGAAGCCCTAAAGCGCTCCGAAGGCCGCTGCGAGGCGATTGGCGAGGTCTACGGCCTATCCGCCGGCCAGCGCTGCAATGCGCCTCTGAGCCATGGCGTCGAGTTCGATCACTACCCATCGCCGGCTGGCGACCCCGGCAGCGACACAATCGAAAACTGCGTTTCGTGCTGCCGCACCTGCCACAGCTTCAAGACCCGCACCTATGACGTGCCACTGCAGGCCAAGGGCAAGCGGGTCAGCGACAAGCACCTGGGCATTGGTCGTGCTTCCGCATGGCCGCAAGCCCAGCGGAAGAAAGCCCCTCCCCAGCACAACGCAACACGCCGTCTGACCAAGGGTGTCGGACTGGCATATTTCGAGGATCCCCAGCCATGAACTCGACTGTAAACCAAACGCCTGAGACGATCAGGGCGAACCATCAGAGCTTGCTGACGCCTGCGGAGAATAAGTTCCATGTCGGCAACGGCGGCGACGGCAAGCACTATTGGCTGACGCCGCCCGAATTGTACGCGCAACTGGACGCTGAATTTGGCTTCACATTTGACCCCTGCCCCTACCCCCTGCCGCCCGGCTTCGATGGCCTGACATGCGAGTGGGGTCAGTGCAGCTACGTCAATCCGCCGTTCGGATCCATCATGCACGAGGGCAAGAAGAAAGGCCCAACGGCATGGGTCCGCAAGGCCATCGAGGAATGGCAAAAAGGCAAGACCGTCGTCCTGGTTTACCCGGTCGATAAGTGGCTGCTGATGATGGTCAGGGCCATCTTTGGCGAAGCGGCTGACATTCGAAACCTGGGCGATGTGAAGTGGGTCGCCACGGAAGATCGAAGCGTCGGCAAGGGCACAGGCAGGCACATCGCGGCTTTCATCCTGCGAGCAGCATCATGACCCAGGCTGAGACGATCAGGGATGACGGCGGGCCTGCGTTTGCGGGGCATGGAAGCGCAGAGTTTCAGCGCGACCACAGCGGCATGAGCTTGCGCGATTATTTCGCAGCGCAGGCTATCGCGGCAATCATCATCGGCAATGACGCAGACGTTAGTGCCATGACAGTCGGCGCAGCGAAGGATGCATACGCCGTTGCTGACGCCATGCTGGAGGCCCGCAAGTGACCCCTCCCGATAGCCTGAGCGATCTGCTGGAGCGGTGCCGAAAGGCGACGGGGCCGGATAGCAGCATCGATGTTGCTTTGCTCCCTTTTTGGGCACCGGATCACGACGCGCTGAAAGCGTATGACGCCCAGTACGAGACAGAGTTTCGTGACGGCGGGTTCTCTGTCTGGAAAAAAGACGGCGGATATTCCGCCAGCACCCCCTTCCCGCGCTTCACCGCCTCCATCGACGCAGCCCTAGCGCTGACAGAGCGGTTGCTGCCGGGGTGGGTTGTGTCGGACTTAGCGCAGGCCCCGCGCCTCGCTGGAGACCCGTGGGGTTGTGGGTTGGCGGTTTATTACGGCAGCGACCCATCGAAGAGCCAATCGGCTCATTCGGGATACGACTTTCCGACTGCGCCCCTCGCCATTCTCGTCTGCCTACTCCAGTCATTAATCGCCAAAGGTGAAGCATCGTGAGCAAATTTGGCCGGTTTTACACCAACGAAGAGCCGCCGCGTAAACTGGTGATCCTGGGACGCAGCGGCATCAGCCCCGATGTCTTGGTTGCACATGACCCAGACAAGGAGGGTGAGGTGCTTTGGATTGTCGAGAATGGAGATACCAAAGCGACGAACTTCTTCGTCTGCCACAAGCCTTATCGCGCCGTTCGCATGCCTGAAATTGGGGCGAAGCCATGACCACCCAAACGATCATCCCAAGCGAGGAACGGCTGCCCGATTTCTATGATGAGCGGGTCCAAGCAATTTACGCCATCCTTTGCGACACATCTCCCCCGCCCGATGGCGAGCATTGGGAGGGGTTCTGCGCTCGCCGCATCGTCGCACGCACCTCTAGCGCTGTGCCTGCGGTGAAGTGGGGCGATGCTGAAACCGTGGGCAACCTCATCGCGCAGTTGCAGACGTTCGACCCCGCAACGCCGATCTATGGCGTCTTCCACGCTGACGCGGGAGATGGGCGGAAAGCTCGTATTCGTGGGCTGACTTTGTCACGAGAACGGGTAAATGGCAGGCTGATCGATACCGGAAATGTCTTGGTCCCGTATGCCATTGTTGCGTGGTCCGCGCCAGACGAACGCCCATCTACGGAGCCGAGCGAGGAGATGGTGGAGGCGCTGAGGCCGTTCGCTGATATCGCCAACGAATACGACGATGCCGAGGATGATGATTTTCAGGTCTGGAAAGATTTTGACGTCATGGGCGCCTCTTTGCCATTGAAGCATTTCCGCCGCGCCCGCGCCGCTCTCAACGAAAGCCAGTCAAAATGAGCGAGGATATTTTCAGGATCGGATCGTACATCGGCGTCTTGCTTGGGCTGGGCTACGGAGCGGCCTTCGGAACCGGATGGCATACAGGGTTTCTTGCCGTGCTTTGCGTCGGTTGCATATTGTTTTGCGCTCGCCGGCTGAACGAGGTTCGCCATGACCAGTGAACAGCATATCTCCGATGCCGCGCTAGAGGCGTGCCCATTTTGCGGCGGGCCAGCCAAGGCGCCAATCCACTACAATGGGACCTGGGAAACCGGATGCGCCGGCCCGCACGAATGTCCTGGCACGGATGTTCTCGTCCCGCTCGCCGCATGGAACCACAGATCGCAACCTACCCAGCCTATGGCTATGACCGAAGCAATGGTCGAGCGTGCGGCGATGGCACTTTACGATAACGATGGCGCTTGGGCGAGAGAGCTGCCATGGGCGAAACTCCTAAAGTCCGAAGCGGATAGCTATCGTGAGTTGGCCAGAACTGTCCTGCTAGCCTTATCAATGGACCAGGGTATCGACGCGACAAAAGCCGCACTGATTGCCGACCTTGATAGACGTGCTGAGTATTTGAAAACTCCGGGAATGTCGCATGATCGAGAGCGCACCGTGGCATTGTTAGAGCGCGCGTCTGCATATCTTTTAAGCGGGGCCGGGCAATGAGCGACAAGCCAAAATACGATTGGGTCGCAACCGCACGGTGGGCTTATTGGGCGCGCCTTGGCCTCGTGAAGCCGCAGGAGATCTCCAGTGATGAATAGCCCCCAAATCACTGATGAGATGGTGGACGCCGTATGCCAAGTCCTGTGGGACGGCGATGTGGATTGGATCACGGCCTGCTATTTGGCCAAGTGGGACCGCACGCGACCAGATTACTGCATAGACACCATCGGCCTGCGCAAAAAGGTTAGAAGCGCACTGGCGGAAGCCCTGGATATCCAGCCGTCGCCGCCCACCAGCGATGCGAACGCTGTTCTAGCGAATGAGTTGGCCGATATCTGCGCTGGCGACACGGTGGATGAAGATCAGGCAACTGCCATCCTGCGGGCCAAGGTCTTCATCGAGGACCACGGCCTTGTGTTCCCGACGCCTTCGTCTCGCATCGTCGGCCATATCTCCCCCATAACAGAGAAGGTGGCAGAGGGGTGGGTGCTTGCCCCAAAGATTGAAACCGACGAAATGTGCGAGGCCGGCCTAGAGGCCCTGCGCGAAAATCTCGGGCACACCGCCGTCATCGCTCGGGACGTTGCCGCCTGTTACCGCGCTATGATCGCTGCCGCCACATCATCTGAGGGAAAGCCATGAGCGCCCGAACCATGGACGCGCGTGTTGCTGACGGCGATACCTACCGAGGGCTTAAACGCTTCATTGCCGATACCTTCCCCGACGTTCATTGGGAGGTCTATAGCTGGCACCAATACACCGGAAGCCCCGACACCTGGGAGGAAGGCAAAACTTTCTTGATCTACGGCGGTCTTGTGGACGGTTGGAAATATGGCCTGCCGCAATTCAAAGCGCCGGATGGCGATGAATCGGCAGTAATTGGGGCGCTTTACGACCAGATTGAGGTGTGGTGGCGCGAGCGCAACCCCGGCCTACCGATGCGTGTTTTTAATGCCGTGCGCGCTGCTCTAACCTCGGGGCGGCCATGAACAGCTATCGTCATAAGGCAGGGGCACTGGCATGGACTGTTGCGGCATGTATTGCCGGCGGATTTATCCTCTGGCTACAGTTCATTCAGCCCATATGGATTGCTACTGAGAAACTGGTGAGGGGGTGGTTCGGATGAGCCGCGCCCTTTCCATCACCAAGCGCCAGGCCAAGTCTCTGCTGCAGGCTGCCGAGGAAGAGCATGGCATTGTCGAGGTCGAGACCAAGATCGGCATTGTTCGGCTGATCCCGGCTTCAATGGTCCGGAGAGACGAAAAGCTTGACGAGGAGCCGAAAGGCTACTTCTGATGCCCGACATGCCACGTCGCCGCAAGCCATATACCCAGCGTGAGAAGACGCGCCATGGAAAGACCGTCTGGTACTTCCGGCGAGGCACTGGTGCGCGCGTGCGGCTGCCGGGCGAATATGAAAGCCCGGAATGGCTCGCTGCGTATGAGGCGGCTTTGGGCGGCCTGCCGCCGCCGGCGCCGACCGCAGGCGGAACCTTCCGGTGGCTTGTCGAGCGATATAAGGCCAGCGCCAAGTTTGCGGGTCTCGCCAAGGAAACGCAGGAGAACCGATCGGGGATTCTGGATCGCGTCGTCAAGACGGCCGGCGACCTTCGCCTGAACCAGGTTACGCGCAAAATGCTGGCCGAGGGGCGAGACCGCCGCGCTGCCACGCCGTTTGCGGCGATCAATTACCTGAAGGTCATGCAGCAGATTTTCACCTTCGCTGTCGATGCCGGCTACATGGCCGAGAACCCAGCAAAGGGCATCGACCGGCCATCGCCGGCCACAGACGGCCACCACACATGGACCATTGAAGAAGTGCGCCGATACCAGGCGCGGTGGCCAGTGGGAACGCGCGAGCGGCTTGCCATGGATCTGTTGCTCTATACTGGCCTGCGCCGCGGCGACCTGGTGCAGATCGGCCGGCAGCACGTTCGCAACGGCATCATCCGATACCGAGCCACAAAGAATGGCGTCGAGATCGTCTTGCCAATGCTGCCTGTGCTGCAGACGACCATCGACGCTGGGCCAACTGGCGATCTGGCTTTCCTCGTCACCATGCGGAATACGCCGTGGAAGAAAGAATCGTTCGGAACGTGGTTCAGGGATGCGTGTATTGAGGCCAAGGTGCCGGGCCGCGCTCATGGGCTTCGCAAAGCGGGCGCGACATTCGCTGCCGAGAATGGGGCGAGCGATCAGCAGCTGATGGCGATCTTCGGGTGGACAAACCCGGAGCAAGCGGCGGTCTACACGCGAACCGCCAGCCGCGCAAAAATGGCAGCTATGGGGGTGGGGATGCTTATCCCTACCCCCGAAAATGGGGACCAATCGGGAACGACTATTCCCGCACCTATCGACCCGGTGCGGGGGAAAGGCGAAAAAGACCAATGAAAACAATTACGTTTTTTGCACCTTGCGATCCTGCCGGGATCGCCATATTCTCTATATTTCTCAAGGATTTCAGAGGCGAGGCCCCGCACCGGGCCAAATTTCGTGCCTTTGATTCCTTTGAAGGATTCCCAGCGTCGCCCGCACCGCTTGCCCATCTACCAGGGCCAGAATAGTCTCCGGTATGCATCTTTATCAGTGGACCACCGACGACGATGAGGTCGCGCTCGACGCGATCACCGTCGGCATCGGCGACGATTCGCCCGCGCTCGAAGCCGCTGGCTTGTCGCCAGTCGAACAGACCGCCAACGTCTATTGGCCGGACTGGGTGACCTGCGGCGATGTGGTCAAAGCAGCCATGGAAGGCCCCTACTCCGTTCCCGAAGCGCTTGAGCGCGCGGAACTGTTGTGCGCCCTCTGGGCTTACAACCGCGTGGTGATCGCCATCCAGAGCCGCTCCACCTGGCGCCGGGAATGGGGCGAACTTCGCGAGATGGAGGGCTTGGACTGATGTGCGGACGCTTCACCAATGAGATGACCTGGTCTGAGCTGCATGCGCTCTACAGCATCCACAATGCGCCGCCGCCAAAGACCAACATGCAGCCGCGATACAATATCGCCCCGACCCAGGAGGTCCACTTCGTGCACCTCGACAAGGTGGGGAATCGCGAAATCGACAGCGGCAGATGGTGGCTGGTGCCGTTCTACGCCAAGGAACTGCCGAAGAATGCCATGTTCAACGCCCGCGTCGAGACGGTTGATACGTCAGGCGCCTTTCGCGAGGCATGGAAATCGCGCCGCTGCCTGATCCCCGCCGATGGCTATTTCGAATGGACCACGAGCGAGGTCGACGGCAAGAAAGACCCTTGGCTCCTGCAGATGCCCGATGCCGCGCCGTTTTCATTCGCCGGCCTCTGGGCACATAACGACAACCTGGGCGTTACGAGCTGCACCATCATCACCGGCCCGGCCGTGCCCGAGATCGCGCAGATCCACACCCGCATGCCGTTCATTCTCACGCCCGAAGCCTACGACGCATGGCTCAGCCCGGAGACGCCGGCAGACATGCTCAAGAGCGTGCTGGTCGACGGCCAGATGGATCACCTGCTGACCTTCCATCGCGTCGGCCGCGAGGTGAACAATTCACGCTATGAAGGCACCGACACCAAGAAGCCGTTGATCAACTCGCTCTAAGCGTCAGGGCTTGCCCTTCTTGTTCTCCGGCGGTTTGCCATCCTGCCAGTAAATTTCGTCGGTCCATCGCCATATCTGCCGAGGCCTCCGGATGGTCAGGGCGCCGTCATCATCGAGGTGAGGGAAACGATGGCTGATGTGCATGTATTCGTATTTGCCGCACTGCGAGCACCGCTGAAACAGGTCTTTGACCAGGAATGTGGCTCCGTAAAAAGCCAGCCAGATCAGACGCTAGGAAATAGGTGGTCCGCCTGCAGAGATTGCAACGAACCACAAAGAGCCTGCCGTCCCTCGCAATGTCCGCGATCGTCAGGCTCTCGATCTGGCGCCGGCTTGGCGTCATGCCCATGGTTAGGCACGTCGGCCGCTGGTAACGACGTTGTCCTGCCAGGCCAGAGATTTTTTGACGAAGGTCACCGAGAAGCCGTAGCGCCTGGCAATCTGCCCCGGCGTCAGGCTGGCGTCCTGCGCTTTCGCCCAGCGAACGATCGCGGCTTTACTCGGTGGAATGGCAATGGACATGGTCGACTCCTTGGCAAGGCGTCGAGTCATAAAACTAGAACGAAATGAGAACAAGCCGGGCAACCGATCAAATGTCGAGATGGTCCACAGGCGCATCGGGCCATAGCGGAACGCCTCGGGCGGGCACGAGGACGTCGACCCGCACCATCTCCCACTTGCCAGTTGGATCGCAGACGAGACATCGTCGCGACATCCAGGGGCTTCCGCCGATCACATGCAGGTCCAATTCCATCTTCCGTCCACAGTGCGGGCAGATCTGGCGCAGAATCAAGGGTAGATTTCTGATCTCGTGACCCAGAACGGGTGGCACCTTGAATATATCTCGGCAAATACCCCGTCCCGAAGCACGTCGGGTCGGACATCGATAATGTAATGCCGCGTGATGTTTGCGCCCAGCGGCCTCGCGGGGCCCGGATCGCCTTCCGCTCGAAAGGCAAGCTGCCGATACGACGCCCCCAGCTCGCCAGCAAACCAGGAGAACCCTTGCGGCTCGCATTGCCTATATTTGGTGTATCCGAAGACCACACGGGACTGGCCATCGCCATAGGGCTCGACGCTGGCTAGTTGGAACTTGGAATATGCTGGGAAGAGCTTCGTCTCGACATAAGGGCCGATCGTAAAGACGCCCATGTAGAGCACCAGGGCAGCCACGCTCGACAGGATGAAGTTGACAGCATCTTTGCGGCTCATGGCGCCAGCCCTCCGCGGATAATGAAAGTGGCGAAGGCCACGATGATGGCAGAGACGAAGATCCAGAGCGCCTTGGCGAACGTGCCCTTGATCGAGGATATGTCCGCCTTCATGCTGGCGACGTCGGATAGCAGGGCCTTCGTGCGCTCTGCATCGCCCGCGTCTGTGACTCTGCGCTCCTGATGCGCTTCGTCGTGCTTATCAAGGCGTTGGCCTGCGCTTCGAAGTTCATCGGTAAAGGCCCCCAGTGTCCTAGCCTGGTCGGCCTGATTGCGCTCCAGCGTATCCATGCGCCGCTGGAGAGCCGCAACGTCGTCACTTAATGCCATTGCGGCCCTCATAGTATGAAGTGGTCAGGTCAGCGGCCGAAGCGTTCCGCAATGCGCTCCAAAATGGTCTTCGGCTTTGGGGCGGCAACGGCCTTGGCCTCGATTTCGCTAGCGGCTCGCGTATCCGGCTTGACGGGGATCTGCTGCTTATCGCCGGTCACAACATGCGTGCCGACTGTCGATCGGAACGACCAGACATAGCCCCAGAGCGCGACTACGATACCGCCGATGGCAATGGCGATGTTCTGGGGGGATGCGGCGCCGGTCAGCACTTCGGCTATCGCCGCCTGCACATAAGGCGGCAGAGCGGCGTAAACCTGGGAGACGAAGACCACGACGCCCCCAACCTCAAGAGCACGCCGAAATAGCCATGCGACGATGACGTTCTGAAACATGTGGTCCTCCTAGAACCGGACTTTGGTGATAAAGAAAAGGCCCGCCGCAGCGAGCCCGAGAACCACGATGATGATGGCAGCCCAATTGGGACCGGGCTTGTCCTTGGTATCGGCAGGCACAACGATGGGGATAGGCTTCGGGGTCGGGGTTAGGATGGGTGGCACGGCGACGGCTGTCTTCACCTGCACCAGGATGGCCTCGACACGCTCCGCCGCCACGAGGGCTTTGTTCTGGCCGTCGCCGGCATAGTAGGACTGTCCGCGCACGAGATCGCGATGCGCTCCCTTAGTCGGCGCGAGAACGGGGAAGCTCGCCCATTCCTGCGCCAAGCGCTTGCCAAATTCGGTGGCGCTGATCTGCCCCGACATGAACGCGTCATAGCCACGCCGCTTGAGCAGGTGATAGGCCAGCCGATCCTGCAGGTTTCCGTCCAGGATCTGTGAACCGCGAACGCCAAGCTCCTCTCGTAGCCCCTTGAGGGTCGCCTTCATGAACTGCGCTGCGCCAGTGGCGGATGATCCGAATTTGCGGGACCAACTAGCCTGGGCTGCTGCGACCTCGTCCAGTGTCATCTTCGTAAGCGGCTTGGCCAGCTTGTTCTGGTTGTGGCCATAGATGACCTCGTAGCATTCAGGCGGCTCGCGACTCGTCTCCGTCCGATAAATGAACGCGAGCAAAAGCGCAGCGCCGGGCGGCACTGTCTTGTCCATGATGGTCTCCAGTGATGTTGTTGAGGTTAGCTCAGCGCCCAAACGCTCGTGTCGCTTAGTGGTCCGCCAAGGATATAGACTTCGCCCTTGTGGACGCAGGCAGCGTGGGCATGGCGCGCCGCAAAGGGCGCTTCGCCCAGGTTCCGCCAGGAGCCGCCGGGCTTGAGGGCAATCACATCGCGCGTGTTGACGCCGTCAAAACCCCCAATGCTGACGACATGCCCCTTATAGGCGACGACGGTATTATACCGCCGTGCCGATATCGGGATCGTCCCGGCCGAGATCCATGTCTTGAGGTCCACGCTGGTATAAACGGTATTATAATAGGTGTCGGCATCACCTTCGGTCGTGTAGTGACCGCCACCGACCATCCAGTATTTTCCGTCGACAAAAGGCACCCCAATCACAGCAGACATCGAGCCGAAGGCGAGGCTGGTGGTTTCCTGCACCCAGCTCGCGCCCTCGTCTACCGAACTCCATGCGTCGAGATAGTAGTTTGGCGACATGCCGACGGGGTCGCTGGCAAAGTCGTCAAAGGTCTGGCCGGCTAGAACCCAAAGCTTGTTGCCATCCTCCGCCGCCATGTGTAGGCAGCGGCGGCCCCATGGCGCATTGGCCGTGCTCTGCACCCAGCCATTGACGGCATCGTAGCGCCAGCAATCCTTCTGATAGTGCCCCTTCTGGGTATCACCGCCCAGGACGTGCAGCTTGCCCTTGTGCTTGATCCAGCCCGCGGAGTGGCGGCCATCCCATGGCGCATTGGCCAGCTGCGTCCAGGTCTGCCCATTGTCACTGCTGCGCCAATGCTCATTGACGGTGGGGTCCAATGGCCACGCCGTTGGATTCCATCCGCCCAGCAAATGCAAATCGTCGCCCAGAGACAGCAACCCGAGCCCGTCACGGCCCGTCCATGGCGAAGACGCAGCAGCGCGACGCCATTGTCCGTAGAGCTCCGCGCTAGGGAGGTTCTCCTGCGTCCTCCACAACCAGCCGGCACTTTGCTGTGCCACCGTAGCTGCCGCTGTTCATGCGAATGGCGCCAGATACCGCACCCACCCGGATCTTGTAAGTGTGAACCGCCGTATCGCCGGGCACCCATTCATAAATGAAGCCAACATCTTCAGAATATCCCGCCGGCGCCACGCCCACGCCGGTTTCACGCGCGCTTGTTTCACTGTCGATAAAAAGCGCCGCGGCAATGGCCGGATCCCCAGTCTGTGCGGCGCCCTTGCCGGTGAAGACGACCTTCACTTTTGCCGTCGGCGTCGACGCTGCAAAATCCAGGGTCATGATCTGCGTACCCTGGCTGCTCGACGGCGGCGAGGCTCCGGGATTCATCACCGTGGCCATCGAAGCATTGGATGCATAGGTGACCGATGCGGTGCGCGGCCCGGCAATCGCGCGTACCTGTGCCGTGCTCAGGTCTTGCGGCGTCCCTGTCCCTGCGCCGGCGGCGCGGCCCTTGAATGTGCCCTGGGCCATGTCAGCCAGTTGGGCATTCTCGGCCTTCCTCCATTCCGAACCGGTCTCGTCAGCCTTGGCGCGCAAGAGCTTGCCCCCGTCACCGGACGTGACGGGCGGAATGTTCACACCAGCCGCTGAAGCCGCGGCCTGGTCCCGAAATTCTTCCGCCTCGTCCCTGAAAGTCTCGGCATCGCCGATGACGGCAGCCGCCTCGCCGACGACCTCCAGCAGCACTTGCCTTATGTCGGATTTCTTGGGGCTGAACGCGCCCGAATTCGGGTCGCCAATAGGCAACGGCGCCGCGGCCGGTTCGCCGGGCAGGCCGTCGCCAGTATAGCGCTTGAATTCGCGATAGACGCGATTGACCGTATCGATAAAGGACATGTGGGCCTCAACGGAAACGCCCGCAGATGCGGGCTACAAAATCGGGATGGGTTACAAAGCTAGACCGTGATTTCAGCCAAGGGGCTCGTCCATGCACCGCCGGAGCCCAGTGGCCCCCGCCAGCGCGCCCGCACCTGGTACATGCCCGAAGCGTCGGGCCCGAAAATCCCAGTCAACGCGCCGGGACTCACCTGCATTTCCTGCCAAAGCGAGCCGGCGCCGGCGCGGATCTGCAAATGCAGGTCGAGATCGTCTCTTTCGGGATCGTCCACCTCTGCCTGCACGTATCCAGGATCAGGCTCGCTCAACACCAGTCCCGTTGGGACAGGGAAAGTCAGGTCGGGGCTAGTGTCTTCCGGCAGCGGCGCCGACTGGCCTTCTTCGGCGCTCGTCCACAGATAGGCCGCCTCGCTGATCGATAGTACGCTCGTTTCGACGGCCGTCAGGTCTGGCCGAAGGCTTAGGCCAGCAACATAGAAGGCATCATCGATTTCGAGCTCCGGCAGCACCAGCCTGGCGGTTCGTTCGCCCAGCACATCGAGGCCGGCAATATTGGTGGCCACTGTCCCCTTCCATGCGGGGTTGGATTTGGCGACATGGATCTTTGCCAACCTCCGCGCCTGCGAGGCCGAGGGCACCATATCGAGCATCAGGCTAGCTTGCAGCACGCCGCGCTCAGCCTGGTCGGCCAGGTCGCTCCAGGCCGTCGCCTCCATCGTCTGGAAATCGTGGTCCGCCGAGGTGTAAAGGATTTTGAGTTCATTGAAGGCGGAGAACCGGTTGTTGCCCTGCTCCATAACGTGGCCGAGAATGTCGCGTTCGCGGATCGTGACGGTCGGCGCGGTCCACTTGCCACCGCGAATGGCCACCTTGCCCGAAGCCGTCTGGTAGAACTCGGCATCGCAAGCCGCCCGCATCTTGGCCAGGACATCCTGCGGATCTTCGTCCAGGCGGTAGATGCCCCAGATCCGATAGCGCGGCTCGGTCCCGCCCGCCGCCAGAGGAATGGCCTCGGCGCAGATATCCGCAAAGGCCTTGAAGCTGTCGATGTCGACATCATCCAGGGTCTTGTTATAGCCGTCCTTATGGGTCAGGTAATCGAGGATGCACAGCGAGGCATTATCGCTCCAAAGCCACGTCTCCTCATCGTCAGGGTCTTGTGCGGGGTCGCGCGGATCATAGACCAGCGATAGCCGGCATTGCGCGCGAACCGGGGTATTGTAGCCCTCGGGGAAAATGGCCTGATAATCGTCCGCCGGTGGCGAGTTGAAGGCAACGAACCAGTTGGCAATGCCGCGCAGCCGATGCGCCGACGTCCAGATGCCCGGCCAGGCCGCGAGCATAGCGGCATGCGCCGTCTGGTCGGCAGTTCCCAGCTGCGGCAGAATACGCAGATACGAATAGAATGGGCTGCTGATGCAGTACCCCGAAGCATCCAGAAGCACTGCCTTATCGCCAACGAAGAAGCGCTCGATGGCATCGATCCGCCCGTGATGCGCCATGACGATCTGGTAAAGCGTTCCGCCCGAACTATCCCAGAAGGCACGCGTGCCACCCAACTTGGCCTTGCCATAGCCACGGATGCGCGGCCCCACGGCCTGGTTGATCGTCGCTTGTGCCTGGGGCGTCGAGCTTTGTGGCGCCTTCCCTCCAGCGAGCAGGGCGCTGACGCCCAGCAATGCGGCGCCGACGGCAATGTTTGCGATCACGCCGGCAAGAAACGCGCCGAATGTCGCCGTCAGCCAAGCGCCGATCGCGGTAAAAATTGCCATCAGAAAACCTTCACCCACGCCTGCTCGGCAAGAGCAAAGCCGCATCGATCGAGGATTTGCGCAGCGCGCGCATTGTGCGGCGGCGTTGACATGCGCACGGCAAAGCAGCGAGCCCGGCGCGCCCAGGCGATATATGCTCTCAGCAGGTCAAGCCCGCCGCCCTGCTCCGCCCACCAGCCATGCTCGGCCGCTATCGGCAGCATCGAAATGGAGGCCGAGCCGATGGATGCCGCGAGAAAGCCTGTTGGCCCGTCGACGCCATCGACAACACGAACCCAACCCATGGGTGAAGCCAGCAATAGCCCGACAAACCGCGCCGTGACCTTGGGATCCACCGCGAGCGGCGACGCCACAGACGCACGAAGGCGTTCTGTCATCGATACGATGGCCGGGATGTCTGCCGGCAATGCGGGACGGATCACTCAAAACACCGGCCAGCGATTGGTCTTGTTGACGAGGTCGACCACCTGTTCGAGTCCCCGATCGCCGGGAAACCGGGCATTCTGATCGCGGTCGGTGTAAAACCCGTATGGCGGGCGCCGCCGGTTGGTCCAGAAACTCTCTGCGGTCAGCGTCACGCCACGCTGTGACGGACCCTGCGCCGAATAGGTCATCTGATCCATCAGTCCCGACCAGACGGCAAAGGGCGTATCGAGCAGCGACCATGGCGCCACCGAAGCATCGTCGGGATGCAGGTCGAAAAATTGCAGATACACCGTGCAGCGCCGGTCC
>Ga0247813_10000890_pt1 | contig 24231 bp, 25 predicted proteins | sample UWRJL169409C1_FD_180719 | JGI IMG/M metagenome (GOLD analysis project Ga0247813, IMG submission 180719) | Plant litter microbial communities from Arlington Agricultural Research Station in Wisconsin, United States - UWRJ-L169-409C-1 | ecosystem: Environmental > Terrestrial > Plant litter >...
GCTGCCGTACCTCGGCGCAGACGAGACGACGAAGTTTATGAGCGAGTACCGCAGCGGCACCGCGCTCGGCGTCGGAACCCCCGCGCAGATCATCGACAAGCTCCGCGCGATGCAGTCGCTGGGGCTCGGGTATGCGATCCACTACTTCCCCGAGGCGGCGTACGACCGCTCGGGCCTCGAGCTGTTCGAGCGCGAGGTCATCCCCGCCATTGCCTGACGCCGGTGATCGAGCGAAATCGAGATCAGATCGAGCGAAGCCGAGATTTGTGAGTTGCGCACGCCGCAGCAGTCACCGAGGGTGCGCAACTCACACTTCCGCGGGCGCGCGGGCGCGACATCCAAGCAATAGAGTCTCGGCTTCGCTCGACCTGGTTTCGACAAGCTCAACCACCGACCAAAAAGCTAGGCGTTCATCCGCGACACAGTGAGTCCGTCGCCGAAGAGGTCAACGCGCACGGTGTCTCCGTCGGCGATCTCGCCGGCGATGAGGGCGCGCGCGAGCTTGTCGTCGATCTCGCGCTGCATCAGGCGGCGCAGCGGTCGCGCTCCGTAGTTCGGGTCATAGCCGCGCTCGGCAAGCCAGGTGCGCGCGTCGGGTGTGACGGCGAGCTCGAGGCGGCGGTCGGCGAGGCGGCGTCCGAGGCGGTCGACGTAGAGCGACACGATCTGCGCCAGCTCGGTCGTCGAGAGCGGCGAGAAGATGACGATGTCGTCGAGTCGGTTGATGAACTCGGGCTTGAAGGCCTGGCGCACGAGGTTGTTGACGGCTTCGGTCTTCTGGTCCCAGGTGAGACCGGGGTCAACGAGGTACTGCCCACCGAGGTTCGACGTCAGAATCAGAATCACGTTACGGAAGTCGACGGTGCGACCCTGTCCGTCGGTGAGGCGACCGTCATCGAGAACCTGCAGCAGCAGATCAAAGGCCTCGGGGTGCGCCTTCTCGACCTCGTCGAGCAGAATCACCGAGTAGGGGCGACGGCGCACGGCTTCGGTGAGTTGTCCGCCCTGTTCGTAGCCGATGTATCCGGGAGGGGCTCCGAGCAAGCGGGCGACGGAGTGCTTCTCGCCGTACTCGCTCATGTCGATGCGCACGAGGGCTTTCTCGTCGTCGAAGAGGTATTCGGCGAGAGCCTTCGCGAGCTCGGTCTTGCCGACTCCGGTCGGGCCGAGGAACATAAACGTTCCCGTCGGACGGTCGGGGTCGCTGATGCCGGCACGCGTTCGACGCACGGCCTCAGACACGGCGCGCACTGCATCCTTCTGGCCGATGAGCCGCTTGCCCAGCTCGCCCTCGAGGTTGAGCAGTCGCTCCGTCTCGCCCTGCGTGAGCTTGTCGGTCGGGATTCCCGTCCAGGCAGCAACAACAGACGCGATGTCTTCTTCGGTGACCTGGTCGTTGACCATTCGCGGGCCAACGGGCTCCTGCGCCTCGGCGGCCGCGATGGCGGTCTCGATCGATGGGATCGTCTCGTAGTTGAGCTTCGAGGCGTCCTGGTAGCGCTGCTCACGCATCGCGCGGTCGAGGTCGATGCGCGCCTCGTTGAGCCGGGTCTTGAGCTCACCCATTCCGGTGAGCGAGGTCTTCTCGGTGCGCCAGCGTCGTTCGAGCGCGTCGAGAGCCTTCTGGCGTTCGGCGAGATCTTCGCGCAACTTTTCAAGGCGTGCCTTGGATGCCGCGTCTTTCTCTTTTTTGAGCGCAAGCTCTTCGATGCGCAGTCGAGAAACAGCGCGCTTGAGCTCGTCGATCTCGACCGGGCTCGAGTCGATCTCCATCTTGAGGCGTGAAGCAGCTTCGTCGACGAGGTCGATCGCCTTATCCGGAAGCTGGCGGCCCGCGATGTATCGGTTCGAGAGAGCGGCAGCGGCGACGAGCGCGGAGTCCGCGATCGTCACCTTGTGGTGTGCCTCGTAACGCTCGCGCAGACCGCGGAGAATCGCGATCGTGTCTTCGACGGTCGGCTCGTCAACGAGCACCTGCTGAAAACGACGCTCGAGCGCTGCATCCTTCTCGATGTAGAGGCGATATTCGTCGAGGGTCGTCGCGCCGATGAGCCGAAGCTCACCGCGCGCGAGCATGGGCTTGAGCATGTTTGCAGCGGCAACGGAGCCTTCGCCACCGCCGGCACCCATAAGCGTGTGCAGCTCGTCGATGAAGGTGATGATCTCGCCGTCGGCCTCGTTGATCTCGGTGAGCACGGCCTTGAGGCGCTCCTCGAACTCGCCGCGATACTTGGCTCCCGCGACGAGCGCCGCGATGTCGAGCGAGACGAGTCGCTTGCCCTTGAGAGAGTCGGCGACGTCGCCCGCGACGATGCGCTGGGCGAGTCCTTCGACGACAGCGGTCTTGCCGACGCCGGGTTCACCGATGAGCACGGGGTTGTTCTTTGTGCGACGGGTGAGCACCTGGCTCACGCGGCGAATCTCGGCGTCGCGGCCGATCACCGGGTCGAGCTTGCCGCTGCGGGCAACCTCGGTGAGGTCGACGCCGTAACGCTGAAGCGCTGTCTTCTGTTCTTCGTCGGTGCCCGGGGCACCCTGCAGGTTTGCCATGACTAGTCCTTTTCAGTGGGCTTCGGGCGCCCAGCCGAGGTGGGTTTTGTTGAGACGGTGACTGTGAATTTGTCGTTGTGGGTGACGAGTTCGCTTGGGCCAACGATGCGTTGCAGCGTCTGCCGATAGCCGAGGTGCGAGTTGAAGACGGTCCATAGCTCGCCGCCCGGCCGCAGCACGCGTGCGGCGTCGGCGAAGAGTCGGTGCGCCGGGCCGGTGTGCACAACGGCGCCAATGTGGAACGGCGGGTTGAGCAGCACAAGATCGGCCGAGTTGTCGGGCTGGCTCATCAGCCCGTCGTCGCGCACAACAGTGACGCGATCGCTGAGCCCGTTGGCCTCCATCGTCGCCGACGCGGATGCGACTGCCGCAGCCGACTGGTCGGTCGCGATCACCGTGAGGCCGGGTCGGGCACGAGCGATGGATGCCGCGAGCAGCCCGGTTCCGCACCCGAGATCGATCGCGACGCCCGACATCGGACCGGCCTTGCGCACAGCATTGAGCAGCAGCCGTGTGCCAATGTCGACACTCGCCCCCGCAAATACCGCGCCGTGGGCGGCGATCGTCAGCTCGATGTCTTTCTGAAACTCGGTAACCGGAAAACGGCTCTCGCCCGGAGTGATCGGCCCGCGCAGCGTGAACGCGCGCGACTTCTGCTGGGCGAGCGAGACGTCGAGCGTCTCGAAGAATCGCAGCATCAGCGGGTTCATCGTCGGAGTGAGGTGCTTGATGCGCCCGCCAGCGACAACGACGACGTCAGCCGAGGCGTAGCGCGCAATGTTCTCGAGAATCTCTTCGAGCTCGTCGAGTGACTTCGGAACCTGCAGCAACACGAGCGTGGCGCCGGTGAGCAGCTCTTCGCCCAGCGAATGGTTTGTGTACGCGCCATCCAAGCCTTCTTCGCGCGCATTGGCCGCGAGGGCGTGCTCGCCGACGAGCGAATCCTGGTGCACCCGAATGGATGTCGCGCCCGACCGCACGGCGGCGCCCAGCGTGAGCGCGCCGTAGTTATCGCCGATGACGACCAGGTTGCCGGAGGCGAGAAGCTCGCCCGCAGTCTCGAGGATGAGCTTGTCGCTCGCGTCATACGCGAAGAGGTTGTCAGCTTCGATGTCGGGCCAGCGGCGGAGCGCCGTGAAGTCGAGTTCAGTTGTCATACGGTGGGTGCCAGATTTCAAGTTCGTTTTGCCTGCGGCTGCGCGTTCCGGCGCGAAGGGAGATGACGTCGCCCTCTGTGCCCGCGGCGAAGACCCGGCGGCCGGGGCGGTTGAGAAGTTCGTCGGCGAGCGCGGTTTCGAGTTCGCGCACGCGGGTGGCGAGAGTTGCCACCTGGTTTTCGAGGTCGAGCACCCGGCGAATGCCTTCGAGGCTCACGCCCTCGGCGCTCAGCGCCGCGACCTCGCGCAACTGCATAACGTCGCGCATCGAATAGCGGCGCGACTTGCCCGCCGTACGGCGAGGGCAGACCAGACCGATGCGGTCGTACTGTCTCAGGGTTTGAGGGTGCATACCGGCGAGTTCGGCCGCGATGGCTATTGCCAGCACCGGTGAGTTCTCATCCATGTATGCCCCCTCTCCCTCTGATTGGTTGTGTTTAGCTGCGCGCGCGGTCGAGCAGGTCGGCGCGCGGGTTCTCGTCAGGCATCGCCGCGGCAAATGCCTCGAGGTGCGTCTGCGCCTCCGCGCTCAGGTGAGTCGGCACTGCGACGACAACGCTCGCGAGTAGATCGCCGACGCCCTTCGCCGTTGTGACGCCACGGCCCTTGACGCGCAGAACGCGACCGCTGGGTGTTCCGGCAGCAACGCGCAGTTTGACCGGCTCGCCTCCGAGTGTCGGAACCTCGATCGTCGCCCCGAGTGTTGCCTCGGAGAACGTCACGGGCACGTCGACGCGCAGGTTGAGACCATCGCGTTCAAACACAGAGTGCTTGCGAACGGTCACCGTGAGCACGAGGTCGCCAGCGGTTCCACCATCGGGGCTGGGTTCACCCTTGCCCTTGAGACGGATCTTCTGGCCGTCGCTGACTCCCGCGGGAATCTTGACGTTAATCTCCTTGCCGTTCGACGGCTGCAGCTTGATCGTCTCGCCACGAATTGCGGTGAGAAAGTCGAGCGTCGTCGTCGCCGTGAAGTCACGACCCTTTGTCGGGCCGGCTGCTCCGCGAAAGCCGCCACTCGAGTTTCCGAAGCCGCCACCGCCACCGAACATGCCGCCGAGCAGGTCTTCGAAGTTGCCCGCCTGACCGCCAGCACCCGCGCGGCCGGCCGGCTGCCCGAAGAGGCCGCCGAAGACGTCTTCAAAGCCGCCGGGCTGCCCTGGCCGCCCGCCCGCGCTAAAGCGCGCACCGGAACCCATTGCCCGAATCTGGTCGTACTCCTTGCGCATCTCCGAGTCGGAGAGCACCGAGTTGGCCTCGCTGATCTCCTTGAAGCGTGCCTCGGCCGCCGCATCGCCCGGGTTGGAGTCGGGGTGATACTGACGCGCGAGCTTGCGATAGGTCTTCTTCAGGTCGGCATCGGAGATGTCTTTCGACACCCCGAGAACCTTGTAGAAGTCCTTGTCAAACCAGTCCTGGCTTGCCATTCGCGCGCCGCCTACTCGGGAACCGAGACCGCGACCTTGGCGGCGCGGATGAGGCGCTCACCCAGTGCGTACCCGGGGTCGATGACGTCTGCGACCGTGTTCACAGAGACATCCTTCGACGGGAGCTGCACAACTGCCTCGTGCAGGTGCGGGTCAAAGACCTCGCCCTTTTCACCGACAGAGCGAAGGCCGTAGCGCTCGAAGGCGCCACGAATCTTCTGTGCGACGAGCTCGAGGGGACTGCCCTCGAGGTCGCCGTGCTTTTCGGCACGGCTCAGGTCGTCGAGTGCGGGAAGGAGTGAGCGAATGACCTCGGCGATAACTGCCTCGCGGTTGGCGGCGCGGTCGCGCTCCACTCGCGTACGGAAGTTGACGAGTTCGGCCTGCGCACGAAGCATATCCGAGCGCATTTCGGCGACGATGTCGCCCGCAGCCTGTTCGAGCAGCGCGGCATCTTCTTCGCTGATCTGCAGGTCCGCGTCATCCACGTCTTCGATTTCTTCTTCCGCGGGGAGCTCGATCTCGGGCTCCTCCTCGGAAACGTCAGTCGCGTCTTCCTCGACCTCGTCGTCTTCGAGTTCCTCGTGAGAAGAGAGGTCGTGAACGACACGCTCCTTCGAGTCTTCGGCGTCGTCGAGGTCTGTGTCATCCAGCTCCGGGGAGCCGGAGGCGGCGTTGACCGCCTCCGATTCCTCGTCGTTGTGGCGCTTCTTGTCTGCCATCGTTACTTCTTGTCCGGCTCGTCTTCAACAACCTCGGCGTCGACGATGTCTTCGTCGTTGCTCGCGGGTGTCTCGTCGGCAGGCGCCTCGTCGGCTCCGGCGTTGGCCGTCTCGCTCTGCGCGTAGAGGGCCTCACCGATCTTCTGCTGGCTCTCGGCAAGAGTGTCGAAGGCGGCCTTGACTGCTGCTTCGTCGTCTCCGGCGAGCGCGGTCTTGAGTGCGTCGATGTCGGCCTGAACGCTCGTCTTGACGTCTTCCGGCAGCTTGTCGGCGTTGTCGAGAAGCAGCTTGTCGGTCGAGTATGCGAGCTGCTCTGCGGTGTTGCGAACCTCGGCGGTCTCGCGACGCGCCTTGTCTTCTGCAGCGTGCTCTTCACCCTCGCGAACCATGCGCTCGATGTCGTCCTTCGAGAGCGACGAGCCACCCGTGATGGTGATCGACTGCTCCTTGCCGGTTCCCTTGTCTTTCGCGTGAACCTGCACGATGCCGTTGGCGTCGATGTCGAAGGTCACCTCGATCTGGGGGATGCCGCGGGGCGCGGGTGCGATTCCCTGAAGCTCGAACGTTCCGAGGTTCTTGTTGTCGCGCGTGAAGTCACGCTCGCCCTGGAAGACCTGGATCGCAACAGACGGCTGGTTGTCGTCGGCCGTTGTGAAGGTCTCGCTGCGCTTTGTCGGAATAGCCGTGTTGCGCTCGATGAGCTTCGTCATAATTCCGCCCTTTGTCTCGATACCGAGGCTCAGGGGGGTGACGTCGATGAGCAGAACGTCCTTGCGCTCTCCGCGCAGAACGCCGGCCTGAAGTGCGGCGCCGACGGCGACGACCTCGTCAGGGTTGACGCCCTTGTTGGGCTCCTTGCCACCGGTGAGCTTCTTGACGAGCTCAACGACTGCCGGCATACGAGTGGATCCACCGACGAGCACTACGTGCGCGACATCCGCGACGCTGACTCCGGCTTCCTTGATGACGTCCTGGAACGGCTTGCGGGTGCGCTCGATGAGGTCTTGTGTGAGCTCTTCGAACTTGGCACGCGTGAGGGTCTCGTCGAGGTTGGCGGGGCCGTTCTCGGTGAGCGAGAGGTAGGGAAGCTGGATGCTCGTGCTCGTTGAGCTCGAGAGTTCCTTCTTCGCCTGCTCTGCGGCTTCCTTGAGGCGCTGCTTGGCGATCTTGTCGTTCGAGACGTCGACGCCGGTGGTCTCCTTGAACTTCGTGATGAGCCACTCGACAACGCGGGCGTCCCAGTCGTCGCCGCCCAAGCGGTTGTCACCGGCGGTCGAGCGAACCTGAATCGTCGAGAAGTCGTCGTCTTTACCTACTTCGAGAAGGCTGACGTCGAACGTTCCGCCTCCGAGGTCGAAGACGAGGATGAGCTCGTCGGCCTTGCCCTTGTCGAGACCGTACGCGAGTGCTGCAGCGGTCGGCTCGTTGATGATGCGAAGAACGTTGAGGCCCGAGATCTCGCCGGCGTCTTTCGTCGCCTGGCGCTCAGCGTCGTTGAAGTACGCGGGAACCGTGATGACCGCGTCGGTGACGGGCTCGCCGAGGTACTGCTCAGCGTCGCGCTTGAGCTTGGCGAGGATGCGCGCGGAGATTTCCTGCGGCGTGTACATCTTGCCGTCGACGTCGGTCGTCCAGGTGGTGCCCATGTGGCGCTTGACGCTGGAGATGGTGCGGTCGACGTTCGTGACGGCCTGGCGCTTCGCGGTCTCGCCGACGAGTACGTCGCCGTCCTTTGTGAAAGCGACTACCGACGGGGTGGTGCGGAAGCCTTCGGCGTTTGCGATGACGGTGGGTTCTCCACCTTCGAGAACGGCAACCACCGAGTTGGTGGTTCCGAGGTCAATACCTACTGCACGAGCCATGAGCTCTATCTCCTTCTAAGTTTGCTTGCGCGTGCATAGTTGAGCCGCGCAGCATCAAGTTTGTCGGCTTGGATGTCGCGCGTCAAGTTCTCTCAGCAAAACTTGAGCTTGCACGACTCAAGTTTGAATACTCCCGTTGTTTACCCTCAGGCGATAGGTTGTGAATCATGAGCGACAACGGTGCTACTCCGCGCAAGATCCCGACCACGGCGAACACTCTCGCCGTTGGAGTTGTGGGGCTTGACCTGCAGGGCGATAGGGTCGTGCCGCGCAAGCAGGTTGTGTCATGGGCCCTGTGGGACTGGGCAACTCAGCCGTTCAATACCGTCATCCTGACCTTCGTCTTCACGGCGCTGTACCTGACAAGCGACAGCTTCATCTCGCCAGAGCTCGCCGCTCTTCCGGAAGACGACACAACGCGCATTCTTGCGATCGACGCGCTCTCCGGTCAGTTCGGTCTCGCGCTCTTCGTCGCAGGGCTATTTATCGCCGTTCTCGCACCCGTGATGGGGCAGCGGTCGGATGCCTCGGGCAAGCGCAAATTCTGGCTCCTTGTCAACACGGCTGTGGTCATCGTCTGCATGGCGCTGCTCTTTTTTGTGCAGGCGAGCCCGCCGTTCTTTGTGCTCGGCATCGCACTCGTCGCCCTCGCGAGCGTCTTCCAGGAGATCGCGAACGTCGGCTACAACGCAATGCTCGTTCAGGTCTCGACACCCAAGACAGTCGGCAAGGTCTCGGGCCTCGGCTGGGGCCTCGGCTACATCGGCGGAATCGTCGCCCTCATCCTCGTCGTTGTTGCAACGACCTTCGAGTGGTTCGGCATGGACACCTCGAACGGCATGGCGTACCGCGTCATTGCGCTCGGCTGCGCGCTGTGGACTGTCATCTTCATCATCCCGATCATTCTCAACGTGCCCGAGACGCCGGCGTCGGGGCAGCGCGAGCAGGTCAACTTCTTCCGTAGCTACGTTGTGCTCGTACGCGACATCCAACGCCTCTTCCGCGAGAATCGAGAGACGTTCTGGTTTCTCGTCGCGAGCGCCGTCTACCGCGACGGTCTTGCTGGCGTATTCGCTTTCGGGGCAATCATCGCGACGGGAACCTTTGCCTTCACAAGCAATGAGGTGCTGATCTTCGGTGTTGTCGCCAACCTGGTCGCGGGTGTCTCGACGATCATCGCCGGCCGCTTCGACGACATCTTTGGCCCGCGCGCCGTGATTCTCGCCTCACTCATCGGGCTCGTTGTCGCCGGCACCGCCACCTTCTTTCTCCACGACGCGGGCAAGACCACGTTCTGGGTCTTTGGCCTTTTGCTCTGCGCCTTTGTCGGGCCGGCGCAGTCGGCATCGCGTTCACTTCTCGCTCGCGTCACCCCCGCCGGTCGCGAGGGTGAGATCTTCGGCCTCTACGCGACGACAGGGCGTGCGGCGAGCTTCCTCTCCCCCGGTCTATGGGCGCTCTTGATCGCAATCTTCGGCTTCCAGTACTGGGGCATCCTCGGCATCGTGCTCGTGCTCGCCGTCGGACTTGTGCTCATGCTGTTCGTGAAGGTTGCACCAAAGTCTGCGTAACAGTGCGATTTTTGCTGGCGACGCTCAGGTGAAGCGGGCAGGGTTGACCCATGACCACAAACGATCACGCCAGTCTCCCCAACCTCGCCGACGCCGTCGCAAAGGCCGAACTTCTCCGTTCGCTGCACGTGCCCGGCGAGCCGCTCATTGTCACAAACGTCTGGGATGCCGTAACGGCTCGCATCGTCGCATCCACCCCCGGCGTTAAGGCCCTCGCCACTGCGAGCCACGCCGTCTCGTTCGCGCACGGTGTCGAAGACGGTGAGGGCCTCACTGTCGAGCAGGCACTCGCTGTTGCCGAACTTATCGCCGACGCCGTCGATATCCCGGTCTCGGTCGACTTCGAGAAGGGCTACGCGCGCGACGCCGCGGGCGTTCAGCACAACGTCGAACAGCTCATCTCAACGGGCGCCGCCGGACTCAACATCGAAGACAGCATCGGCCAGCCCAAAGCACCGCTCTTCTCGATCGAGGATGCGACGGCGCGCGTCGCTGCAGCGCGCGCGGCAGCGGTTGCCACGGGTGTTCCCATCGCGATCAACGCCCGGGTCGACACTCTCGCGGGTGGCGGCGAGTGGGATGACGCGGTTGCCCGCGCCAACGCCTACCTCGAGGCGGGCGCCGACAGCATCTTCTTCCTTGGGCTCGAGACCGAAGAGCTCGTCGCTCGCGCCATCGAACAGGTGCACGGCAAGATCTCGGTGATCGGCCACCCCGGCGCCGTGCCGCTGCGCAAGCTCGCCGACCTCGGCGTATCGCGCGTGAGCTTTGGCCCCGGGGCGCTCGGGCTCACCCTCGCGCACCTGCAGTCAGCCGCAGCGCAGCTCACGGCTCTCGGCGACTACCCCAAGGAGCTCGGCTTCGAGTACTAGGCGCGGCGGTCTGCTCGGGCCTGCATCGACTCGGTTTCGCCCGTCGAACCGTCGAAAAGTGCTCCAAACTTCTGGGTTTGGAGCACTTTTTGCGGTTTGGGCGCCGCACAATCACCCGGACGGGGTACTTTCGCCCGCCCGACGTGCGGGCGTACCCTCGTGGCCATGACCGATCAACGCCCGATAGGTTTTTGGCTCAAGCTCGTCGACCGCCTCATCGACGAGCAATTCGCATCGACACTCGACGAGCACGGCGTCACTCGACGGCAGTGGCAACTGCTTAACGTGCTCTCCCGAGGCGCCGCAACCCTCGCGGATCTCGACGAAGCCGTCGCGCCCTTTCTCACAGCCGGGGTGGATGGCGCGCCGCCAGAGTCGTCGGCCGAGCATCTCACCGAGCTCATCGACTCCGCGTGGGTCGACGCAACACCGACGGCGTACGAGCTCACCGAGAAGGGTCGAGTCGCGTTCGCGCGCCTCGCCGATGTCGTCGCGGAACAGCGCACTGTCATAGCCCAGGGCATCACCGACGCCGAGTACCTCGCGACTGTCAATGTGCTCACTCGAGTGGCAAAGAACCTGGGTTGGAGCGGATAGTCGCCAGAACGGGTCTACTGTCGAGAAATGATTATCTTCGGAACGCGCTCGACGGTTGTTCTTCTCGCGATGCTCAACTTCGTGTGCGGCAACTGCCACAACCCCGCGGCACAGAAGGTTATGAAGCACGTGACGAAGTTCACGCTCTTCTTTATCCCGCTGTTTCCGGTGTATGTAAAGCGGTCGGTAACGTGCACGTACTGCGGTGCGACAGCCCCACTGACGAAGGAACAGGCCGACGGCTACGTCGAGTTCGTCGAGAACGCGCAGCTCGAAACGCAGCTTGACGCCGAGTTCGGAACCGAAACCCGCGAGCCCAAGGCGTAGCTCTTCGCTTTAGACGCCCAGCGCCCACGCGATCATAATCATCGTCACGAAAAAGCCCGTGATGAAGTTGAGCGAGAGAAACCTCTTCCAGCCGCGGTTCGCCGACTCGGCGTTCGCATCGGTGATGTTCCAGAACTGGGCGCAACTTATCGCGTACGGCAGCGCGAGCACGGCCGCGAGTGCCGCGGGCCAGCCGGCGAAGAGCAGCAGCGCGCCCGCGAGCGCGTAGGCGACGACGCTCAGCCTGGCCGTTGCCCGGGCACCGATCACCGTCGCAATTGACGAGATGGACGCCTCGCGATCCGCGATGACGTCTTGCACAGCGCCAAATGCGTGTGACGCAATCCCCCACAGGAAGAACGCGGCAAGAATTGCCCACAGCTCTGGAGTGAAGACCGCGCCAGCGAGAACAAGTGCGTAGATTGCTGGCGAAACGAAGTGTGTGCTGCTCGTCAGGGAATCGAGAAACGGGCGCTCCTTGAAGCGCAAACCCTTCGCGGAATAAGCGATGACCGCGAAGACGCTGATGGCGAGAACCAACCAGGAAAGGGGGTTACCGACGACAACTAAATAACCGAGGAAGGGAACGTTGGTGATGGCCGCGGCCCACAGGGTCGGTCGGTGCATGCGGGTGTCCAACAGGGCACCCTCGACGCCACCCTTGCGTGGGTTGCGCAGGTCTGACTCGTAGTCGAAGACATCGTTGATTCCGTACATCGCGAGGTTGTAGGGCACGAGAAAGTAGAGCGTGCCGATGACAAGAGTCGCGTCGATCTCGCGGGTCGTCAGAAAGTAGGCGGCAGCGAACGGAAAAGCTGTGTTGACCCAACTCAGCGGACGAGACGAAACGAAGAGCGCCTTAAGCATCGCCAGTGCCTTTCGGTGTCGAGGTCTGCGCGGTGTTCTGCGAAGTCTGCGCGTTGTTAGTCTGCGCCGCATTTTCCGAAGTCTGCGCGTTGTTAGTCCGCGCCGCATGCGGGCTGCGCCGGTCGCGGGCGCCGCCGATCAGCGCCCACAGCGACGGCAGCAGGATCACGGCTGCCACCGCGTAGGCGAAGTCTTCGAGAGGCGCGATGCCGACGAAGGCGCCGCTGATCTTCGCCTCGTCGTATCCGACAAGGCCGACGCCGATCATGATGTTGTCGAACACAGCGGTCATCAGCAGAACCACGGCGAGCGCGACGGCGACGGACGCCCATCGTGGCGCGCGGCGCGTGACTATCGCGGCGAGGGCAACGGCAGCCACGACGGCGAGGAAGATTGCATTGAGCGCCCAGTAGCTCACGCGCGCTCCGCCCTTCGCGCACGCAGCAACTCGAGTGCGCCATAGAGGTTCATCGTGAGGTAACAGAGGAGGGTGAGAAAGAAGACCTCTTCGATGGGCAGCTCCGGCGCGATCTGCAGGTCGGTCATAAAGTCGGTCTCACCGCGGAAGAAGATTCCGAGTCCGATGCCGAACAGGTCCCAGACGAGGAAAAAGGCGACGCCCACGACGAGAACGACAGCTGCCGTGCGCGCCGAGCGCCAGAAAAAGAGCCCGAACCGGCGATCGAGCATCACCATGCCCGTGAGGGCGATGCCGAGCGCGACGAGGTAGAGCAGCCCCACTACGGGCTCGTTTCGAGAGCCACTTCGGCATCGTCAGCCGGTGGCAACGACGAAACAAGTGGCTCTGGCAGAGGTTCGGTCGAGGTGTCACCACGGAGGCGCTTGAGAAGAACCTCCGCGCTGATGAGGCACATCGGAAGTCCGATGCCGGGAATCGTGGATCCGCCGACGAAGTAGAGCCCGTCGACCTTCTTCGACTTGTTGCCCGCTCTGAAGAACGCGCTCTGCTTCAGCGTGTGCGCTGGGCCGAGGGCCGTTCCGCGCCAGGCATTGAGCTCCTTTGTGAAGTTGCCGGGTCCCACTGTGCGACGCACGGTGATGCGCGACGCGAGGTCGTCGATACCCGTCCACGAGGAAATCTGCTCGATGACCTTGTCGGCGAGCGTCTCGATGCGGGTGTCGCCGGTGCCGTCGACATCGCCGCGGCCAATTGTCGGGTCGGCGGGAATCGGCACAAGCACAAAGATGTTCTCGTGCCCGTCGGGGGCGACATCCGGGTCGACACCGCTCGGCTTGCAGATGTAGATCGATGCGGGGTCGGGAACCGAGGGGTTGGCGCCGAAGATCGCGTCGAAGCCCTTGTCCCACTCTTTTGTGAAGAGCAGGTTGTGGTGCTGCAGCTCGGGCAGCTCGCCCTTGACCCCTAGGTACAGCAACAGGGCACTGGGCCCGGGAACGTGCTGATCCCAGTAGTGCTGCGGGTAGGTCTGCTCGGCCGGCTCGAGAAGCTTGGTCTCGGTGAAGTGCAGGTCGGCGGCGGAGACCACAACATCGGCGTCGACGCGCTGCGTTGCGCCCGCGCCATCCACATATTCAATGCCGGTGGCGGAGCCATCAACAACGATGATGCGCGAGACATCGGCTGCGGTGACGATCGTCACGCCCTCGTTGATTGCGAGCTGTTCGATGCTCGCGATGACGCCGGAGAATCCGCCCATTGGATAGAGCACACCGTCTGAAAGGTCGAGGTGGCTCATGAGGTGGTACATGCTCGGGGTGAGCTTCGGCGATGAGCCGAGGAAGACGGCGGGGTAGCCGAGAATCTGGCGCAGGCGACGATCTTTGACGGTGCGGGCGACGAGCCGCGACAGCGGGCGCGTGAGCAGACGCAGGAATGCGCCACCCTGTTTGACGACCTCGCGCGTGAACACGGGGCGCAACGAGGCGAACGACGTGTAGAGAAACTTGCGCTTCGCGAGGTTGTAGACGTTTTCGGCGGAGTCGAGGTAGGCGTCGAGCTTCGCGCCGGCGCCCTTCTGCACCGATTCGAAGAGCTCGACGTTTTCTTCGCGGCTCGCTGCGATGTCAATCGGTTCCGTGACGCCCTCGAAGAAGACCCGGTAACCGGGGTCGAGGGTTACGAGGCTGAGCTGCTCTTCTGCAGTGGTGCCCATGAGCTTGTAGAAGTGGTCGAAGACCTCGGGCATGAGGTACCACGAGGGGCCTGTGTCGAAGCGGAATCCGTCGCGCTCCCAGTAGCCCGCGCGGCCGCCGAGGGTCGCCTGCTTCTCGAAGACCGAGACCGTGTGTCCCTCGCGCGCGAGGAGTGCCGCAGAGGCGAGTCCACTTATTCCGCCGCCGATGATGACTATTCGGCTCATGGTCGGGGGGTCCTTCCTAGGGCCGCACCTGCGGCAATGCGTGCCTTGACGGGATTCGGCACGCGCACTCGGGTGCGACGAAGTTCTTCTGCGGGCGTTCTGCGCAATCTTACGGAAAGCTCAGCGAATAATCCCTGTGCGAGAGCGACGGCTTTTCTGCTGCTCGCGGGCAGGTCGGGCACAACCGCGGCCGAGGTGCGAAGATCAGCGTCGATGTCATCGAGAAGCCGTGTCTTGTCGGCCTCTGAGAAGCTCTCGACGCTCACTCCCGGAAAGTAGCTGCGGCCGAGGGTGTCGAAGTCGGCGGCGAGGTCGCGCAGAAAGTTGACCTTCTGAAACGCGGCTCCGAGGGCGCGGGCGCCGTGCTCGAACCTGGCGCGTTCGTCAGCCGCGACATCCGTGCCCTGCAAAAAAGCTCGGAGGCACATCAGGCCAACGACCTCCGCAGAACCGTAGACGTAGCGGTCGAAGCTCGCCTGGTCATGGTCGGTCTCGCTGAGGTCGGCCCGCATCGACTCGAAGAAGGGCGCGCTGAGCTCGTTGCCGAATCCCGTTTCGCGAGCCGTGAGCGCGTAGGCGTGAACGACGAGGTTGCTGCTGAACCCGGTCTCTACCGCATGCTCGGTTTCGCGCTCGAGCTCGTTGAGCTGGCGGGCGGCACCGACCGTGTCGAGTCCGGCTTCGACTGCCGCGCCATCGACGATCTCGTCGGCGACACGAACCAGCGCGTAGATGTTCTCGACGTGCTGGCGCACTGAGGGGCCGAGCAGTCGCGATGCAAGGCCGAAAGAGGTCGAGTAGCGACGAATCACGATGCTCGCCGTCTCTTCTGCGACCCTGTCGTACAGGCTGAGGCGCGTCATCGAACGCGGCCCAGTACGGCGTCGGCGACGGGATGCAGTTCGACACGAAGCGCAGCGGGAATGTGCGGTTCGGCGAGACGGGCGACCGCGCGGTTGCCGTAGTAGCGGGCGAGCCCCTCTGCGAATCCCTTCGCGCCGCAGCTCACAAGAACCGCGCGAACCTCGGATGCTTCCGCCTCGGTGAGGTCGGGCTTGCCGATGAGCGGTGCGATCGCATCCCAGTCGGCGGTCGTCGTCGCAAACGAGATCATGACCGTGCGCTTGCCCTCGCGAAGGTCGCCGAGTGTTGTCTTTCCGGTCTCGGCCTCCGAACCGAAGACGCCGAGAAGGTCGTCGACGAGTTGGTACGCGATGCCGATCTCGCGACCGAACTCACCGAGGGTCGCAACGATGTCGTCGTCGGCTCCGGCGAGAATCGCGCCGGCCTGCAGCGGGCACTCGAACGAGTAGACGGCCGTCTTGAGCCGCTCCATCAGAAGGATGTCGTCGACGGGAGGCATACCAGGGTCGATCGAGAAGTCGATGTCGATGAGTTCGCCGGCGGCCGAAGCGAACAGTGCCTCGTCCATAACTTCGAGCAGGCGGGCGCGCACGTCGTCGGCGACGCCGCTCTTGTCGATGAGTCGGTAGGAGTTGAAGAGCGCGAGGTCGCCCGCGATTACCGCGGCCGAGACCCCCGCGTGCTCGGCGACGTCGTTTGTTGTTCCCTTGTCGAGGGCGAGGTCGCGATAGGCGCCAGAGATGTTGGCGACTCCGCGCCGCACGAAGTCATGATCGATCACGTCGTCATGAACGATGAGGGCCGTGTGAAGTAGCTCAAACGCCGCGCCGACGTAGGCCGCGGCCTCGAAATCTTCGCCACCGAGCGACTGGTAGGCCGAGAAAACCATACGCGGCCTGAAACGCTTGCCGCCGGTTGTGTTGGCTTCGAGGGTTTCCCAGAGGTGAACGTACTGATCGCCGAATGGTGTTGCCCGGTTCTTGGCTAGGCTGAAGAAGCGCTCAAGAACGACGTCGACCCTCGCTTGTCGCTCCGCCGCGGCGGATTTTACGTCGGAACCACTCACTCAGGCAGGATACCGCGATGCACACACCAGCCGAGCAGGTCGTGCTCGTCGCGGATGACGGAACCCCGATCGGCACCGCCGACAAGTACGCGGTTCACACAACCGACACGGCGCTGCACCTCGCTTTCTCCTGCCACGTTTACGGACCAGACGGTCGCGTGCTCGTCACTCGCCGTGCTCTCGAGAAGCTGACGTGGCCCGGCGTCTGGACCAACTCTTTCTGCGGCCACCCCGCCCCCGGCGAAAGCATGGAGGATGCCGTGAAAAGGCGCGCGGAATTCGAGCTCGGCCTGTCGCTCGAATCCATCGAACTTGTGCTGCCCGACTTCCGTTACCGCGCCATTGATGCCTCGGGAATCGTCGAGAACGAGATCTGCCCCGTCTACCGCGCAGTGACGGCCGTTGATCCCGTCGCGAATGGCGCCGAAGTTTCGGAGTGGGCCTGGCTTGAACCCGATGCCCTGCTCACCGCGGCGGCGGCGGCCCCGTTCGCCTTCAGCCCTTGGCTCGTCTGGCAGCTCGAGCAACTGCGCTGATAGCGCTCATTAAGTACCCTTGTGTAGTGGTCAGTGCTGCCCGCGACATTTTTCCGCGGGCCAGCGCCCCTCCTCAAAGGTTTCACCATGTCTTCCGCCATCGCGCCGATCGTCGACCACACTCTTCTCAAGCCAGAAACAACCGGCTTGGATGTCGCGGCTCTCGTTACGGAGGCACTTGACCTCGGGGTCTACTCGATCTGCGTCTCGCCCTCGATGTTGCCCGTAACCATCCCCGCCGGTTCCGACCTCAAGATCGCCGTCGTTGCCGGCTTCCCTTCGGGCAAGCACACGACGGCCGTCAAGACCGCAGAGGCGGCCGAGTCGATCGCTCTCGGCGCACACGAGGTCGACATGGTTATCGATCTCGGCGCCGCGAAGGCCGGCCGCTTTGACCTCATCGAGGCAGACATCGCCTCGGTGCGCGGTGTCATTCCCGCGCCGCTCATCCTCAAGGTCATCATCGAGTCTGCTGCCCTCACCGACGACGAGATCGTCGGCGCCTGCCGCGCAGCGGTCGCCGCCGGAGCCGACTTCGTCAAGACGTCGACGGGCTTCCACCCCGCGGGTGGCGCAACCGTGCACGCTGTCGCTCTTATGTCTGCCACGGTCGACGGCGCGCTCGGAGTAAAGGCGAGTGGCGGCATCCGCTCGCTCGCCGATGCCCGCGCGATGATCGAGGCCGGCGCCACGCGACTCGGCCTCTCGGGAACTCGCGCCATCCTCGACGAAGAAGCCGGCATTGCCGTGGCTGCCGCTGAGGCTGGCGCCTACTAGGCACTGCTCCTACTCACGCCCACGACCGCTTTTCGGACAAATGAGCGTGAAACTTTTGCGTCATCCGTCCGAAAAGTGCTCACGGGCGGGTGGATGTCGCGGCTCAGGCCGCGAGAAGAGCGCCTCTAGTTGCCGGGGGCGCCCAGGTCGGTGATCGAGACATCCGTGCGGTGGAAGTTCTGGAAGCTGCGCGAGGCCGTCGGCCCACGCTGGCCCTGGTAGCGCGAGCCGTACTGGCCTGAGCCGTAGGGGTTCTCGACCGGCGAGCTCGTCTTGATGAAGCAGAGCTGGCCGATCTTCATGCCGGGCCACAGCTTGATCGGCAGGGTCGCGACGTTGGACAGCTCAAGGGTCACGTGGCCCGAGAAGCCCGGGTCGACGAATCCGGCGGTGGAGTGGGTGAGCAGGCCGAGGCGACCGAGTGAGCTCTTGCCCTCGAGGCGCGCGGCAATGTCGTCGGGCAGCGTGACGAGCTCGTAGGTGCTGCCGAGCACAAACTCGCCGGGGTGAAGAATAAACGGCTGGTCGGGAGCGGTCTCGACGAGGTGTGTCAGGTCGGGCTGGTCTTCGGCCGGGTCAATGAACGGGTACTTGTGGTTGTCGAAGAGCCTGAAGAACCGGTCGAGCCGCACGTCGACACTTGATGGCTGAACCATGTCGAGGTCGAGGGGCTCGAGCCCAACGCGTCCGGATGCGAGCTCGGCCTTGATGTCCCTGTCAGAAAGCAGCATGGGCAACAGTGTATTTGCCTCTCCCGCTTGTCAAGCGCCTTGCCGCATCGCGGCGGCGGGGCGAGGGTGGAGAGATGACCGAATCGTTCACCTCCACAACAGCTGAGCTCAAGCGCATCGACTACACAGGCACCATCTGGTTCGGTGCCGCGATCATCGCGACGGGCATCTCGCTCTCGGGTCTTTTGTCGAGCGGCTGGAGGCCCGGCGACCTCCCGATTTTCGCCGAGGCGGTCTGGGGCGTCGGCGCGCTGATCGCCCTCGTGGGCACGGCGCTTCTGGCGTGGGCTGGATGTCCGGTGCTCGCGTTCACGCCAGAGCGCGCCGACCGACAGAAAGCCTTTTCGATTCGCGCGGGCGTGATGTTCTACCTCGGCGGGAGTGTTCTCTCACTCATCGCGATCCTGGCTTCCCCGGCCGGAGGCTAGCGGCGGCGTTAGAATTCAGCTGTGCTTTTGGGCACGCACGCGGATGTAGTTCAATGGCAGAACTTCAGCTTCCCAAGCTGATAGCGCGGGTTCGATTCCCGTCATCCGCTCTCTTCTTCACCATCCTCTTTGTCACCATCGTCAGGCTTTCGAAGCGCGCGCCGGATGAGCACGTAGGCACCGATGCCGACGACAGCCAATGGCGCCCCGAGCGGCCACACGGTTGTGTATCCGAGGATGACTATAAGCATCTCGAAGCCGATGAGAGACGCGGCGGCGACGTACAAATTGCCGACGAGCATAAAGCTCGCGTAGTTGAAGCGGTCGATGAGAGCGCGGAGGCGCGTGAGCATGCGGGTTCCGTTCGTGGGTTGAGTGACCCACGCCGGGCGCAAACCTCAGGCGCGGGCGATGCCTCCCAGAGCGGACGGTGCCCGGGCACGGTGCATCGAACGGGCCGACCATGCGGCGAACAACCGCGAGCGACGAACTACACGCGTGCGAATGAGCGGATGGGTCGCGAGCCGCGCAACAAAGACGCGCTCGATCGCAACGAAAATCGCGACGACAAGAATGACAACGGCGAGCGCGATGGCAACGACGTCGAAATGCGAAGTGAGAAACGGCGCGCTGATGATCACGACGAAGTCGAGGATCATGCGGCAGTAGTCGTCCACGCGTTCAGGCTAGACGAGACGGGCGCCCGGAGCCCAACCCCCGGACGCCCAGCCTGTCAGCGCCGGCAACCTCCGTGGCGCCATCCATTCACGTCTGCGATCTTCCAGACCTCACCGTCGTTTGTGACGATGAACGCCGCGTCGCGCTTGAAGTCGACGGAGGTCGGGAGATCCAGCGCATCGGCAACGACAGTGAAGGTGCCGTTGCGGTTGGCCCGCAGCAGCTCACCGCTGTCGGGGAGTGCGGGCGATCCGGCGGGCACAACGCCAGGCGAGTCACCCTGCGATAGCGCGTAGAGCGAACCGCACGGCCCGAACTCGGCGTCGACGAGAAGGCTGTACCCGGAGGCGACGTTGCGCACGACAGGGTGCTTTACATCGAACGAGACAACGCGGCCATCGGCGGGGAGGTGCGGAACCGCTCCTGCCTCGGCCATTACGACCGAGCGACCCGCGACATCCAAGCCGGTGGGAACGGTGTTGCCGAACTGGATTACCTCGGAGATCGCTCCGGAAAGCGAGACCTTCAGAACCCGGTTGTGATGGCCGTCGGTCACGAGAAACCCACCGCGGTAGACGTCGAACGCGAACTGGAGCCCGCTCGGTACGTCGAACGCGGTGTCGGGCGGGTTCGCAATCGACCAGGCGCCGAGGTCGGCAATGACACTGAAGCCGCCGGAGCGATTCAGACGGTAGATACCACTCACGCTTGAGCCGCCGACGTCGGCGCTGACGAGAGTCACGAGTACATACGCGGTGCGACCGACGAAGACGATGTCGACGGCACCGCCGAGTCCGATCACCTTGAGCGGCAGTCCGCTTGCGTAGACGGTTGAGCTGCCGGTGCGTGTGTCGATGCGCAGCACAGAACCGGTGAGTGCCTCGGTGACGTAGAGCGCGCCATCCGGGCCGATCGTCGAGCCGCTCGCGCCCTGGATTCCCGAGCTGAGCAGCACAGGTTCGCTCGGATGTGAGTGTGCCGTCGCCCCGACGGCGGGGGTGGCCACAAAGACCATCGCGAAGAGCGAGGTGAGTGCGGCGGCGAACTTCATCGTTCGCGTGAGAGCCATGGTGTTTCCTTCCCGTTGAGCTTCGGCGCCGCCGGACGGGGGCGCCGCTGCGGGACGACGGGAGCGCCGGGCCGCAGGCCTGTGAAATCCCGGCAAGCTTGCGCCGATGTGAAGGAGGGGTCAAGACCCTGTGGATAGAGCCTGTTAGTTAACTGTGAAACCGTTTCACTCTAGAGGTTGCCTCGCCGCGGCCCGGGAACCAACCGCAGCTCGGCGCCCAGCTGGTCGGCCTGAAACCTGACCCGCTCGCCGTAGCTCGCCAGCTCAGATTCGCTGATGCGAAACGAGGGACCAATGATGCTTAGGGCGCCGACGATCAGGCCACGTGCATCGAGCACCGGAGCAGCAGCGGCGGCCGCGTCGGGTTCGATGGCGGTGCCGCGAGAGAGAACAAAGCCGCCGTCATTGACGCGTCCGGCGAGCGCGGCCCCCAGCGCCGTGCCTGCCGTGTTGATCGAACGGCCGGTCCAGGTTGCGTGACGAATCGCGCGTGGGCTCTCGACCTGGCGCACGTAGACTGCCGAATCGTCACCGTCGGGAACGGCCAGGTAAGCAGTCTCGCCGGTGAACTCAGAGAGGTCGTGAAGGTGCGGCTCTGCGAGGTCATAGAGTGCGAGGTTGCCGACGGCGATCGCGCCGATCTGCAGCACCTTTGTGCCAGCCGAATAGTAGCCCGCGCGGTCACGCTGCAGAAAGCCCGTCGTCTCGAGCGTTTTGAGCAGCCGCGCGACGGTGCTTGTGGGCAGCGAAACTGCCCGCGAAGCCGCGCTCAGCGTCATCGCCTCAGGTGCCGTCGCAATCTCGTGAAGCAACTGGAGCGCGCGGTCAACACTGCGCGATCCACCGGCGGGATCGGCCTGTTCGGTCATGGGGTGCTCCGGGGTTCATGGGCAATGGTTGGGCGGGACAGCATCGACTACTCGACCATAGTGTCCCGGATCGCGCGGCTCGTCGCGACTCGAAGTTGCGCCGCGTCATCCAAGTAGGAGTTGACATCGAGGTTTTCGAAGCCGTGCGGTGGCAGGTCCGCGCGCGTCGGAAAGCCTTCGAGGGGCCGGGTCGCATCAAAACCGAGTTTGGATGTCTCGGTGTCGGTGCCAATCGGAGTGGTGAACTGGCGAGCGCTGGGGTCCATCCGGATGCCCTTGGCGTTAGTGAGGGTAACGAGGTCGCGGTCGGCCTGAAAGCGCACATTCATCGACCAGAGCACCTGGGCGTCGTCAAAAACAGAGACGTCGTCGTCGACAACGTAGACATGCTTGAGAAAGTGGTCAGACGCGAACGCGGCGAGGATGACCTGCTTTCCGTCGCCATCCTTCCGCTTTTTCACCGAAACGTAGGCGCTAAGCGAGCCGCCGGTGAAGGGAATGCGCACGGCAGTCACTCCCGGAACCGAGCGACGCACAGCCTCGAGCAGGCGTGCCTCGCGACCCGGAAAGAGCCAGAGACACAAGTGCTCAGCGTGGGTCGGGTGGAGATCGTGGAAGATCGCATCGTAACGGCGGGTTATCGCGGTGATCGTCGCGACCGGGGCTGCGGCCTTTCCGTAGTAGTACGAGAACTCGCCGAACGGGCCTTCGTCAACGCGGTGACCCGGGTCGACGACGGCTTCAAGAATGATCTCCGCTCCTGCGGGCACGTCGAGGTCGACTGTGCGCGCGCGAACCACCTCGAGCGGGCGATCGAGCAGCGCTCCGGTGAGCGCATGCGCGTCAATTGCAACCGGGTTTTTCAGTTGCGAGGCGATGGCATAGGCGGGGTGGTGTCCGATGACGATCGCGATGTGCACCTTCTCTCCCTTTTCTCGGGCAGCGGCGAAAATGCGTCCGAGGTCGTGGTCGGGTGCCGCATTAACGGTGAGGGTGTTGCGGCCCGTGATCATCATTCTGTACATACCCGTGTTGACCGATCCGGTGCGCGGGTCACGTGCCATCACAACACCTGAGGTGATGTACGCGCCGGCATCGTCACGCGAGTGCACAGCGAACGGGAGTGTCGCGAGGTCGACGTTGTCACCCTCGAAAACGATCTCGTGCACCGGTGCCGCTTCGACGACCACTGGCGCAGGGAGTGCGCCGGCCTGGAGGGCCAAAACATGGTCGAGTGCCTCGTCGGCGCCGACGCCCATCGCGTTGGCAATGCGTGAACGCTTGCCAAAGACTCCCATCACAACAGGCATCGCCGAACCTGCGACTGAGTGGAAAAATACGCCGGGGGCTCCCTCGGGTTCGAGCGCTTTGACGACGGCGGAGATCTCTCCGCCAGGGGTAACCGGCACACGCACGTCGACGAGTTCACCGCGCAAACGCAGTTCGTCGAGAAAGCTCCGCAGGTCGGGCGCGGGCATCAGCGCTCGCCCTCCGCGAGCCCCTCTACGACAACGCCCGCGAGAGCGTTGTAGCGCCCGGCGAGGATGTCGGCAGCGACGGCTTCCATCTCGGCAGCGAGAACGCGGTCTTCATCGAGGAACGCCGAGCGATCGCGAACCGCATCGTAGATCGGCTTGAGCGCGGGAGCATCGGCACCCTCGCTACGCAGGTCGCTGCCTTGTGCAGCGCACATCAGCTCGATCGCGACAACGTATGCCGCATTGCGCGCCATGCTGGCGAGGCGGATTCCGGCGTGAGTGGCCATGGATACGTGGTCTTCCTGGCCGGCGGAAGTCGGGATTGAGTCGACGCTCGCCGGGTATGCCTTCGAGCGGTTCTCGGCGACAAGCGCGGCTGAGGTGACCTGCGCCATAAGGAAGCCCGAGTTGAGGCCGGCCCCGTTGACGAGAAACGGCGCAAGACCGCTCATCGAGGCATCCATCAGCATTGCCGTGCGGCGCTCGGAGATCGAACCGATCTCGCAGATCGCGAGTGCGATGGTGTCGGCGGCGAAGGCGACAGGGTGGCCGTGGAAGTTTCCACCGGAGAGGATGACGCCGTCATCGGGGAACATCAGTGGGTTGTCAGAGACCGCGTTCGACTCCCGCTCGAGCACCTTCGATGAGTTCTCGAGCAGGTCGAGCGAGGCACCCATAACCTGTGGCATACAACGGAGGCTGTAGGGGTCTTGCAGACGACGTCCTTCGAACTCGGTCGCGAGCACACCACTGTCGACAATGAGGGCACGGAGCGCCGCGGCCGCACGGATCTGCCCGGGCTGGCGACGGATCTGCTGGATGCGGTCGTCGAGCGCCGACTGGCGCCCGGCCGTTGCTTCGAGGGTCAGTGCGCCCGCCGCGATACCCGCGTTGAATACATTCTCGGCAAGGAAGAGTCCGCGCAGCGCGAGGGCCGTGGAGACCTGCGTGCCGTTAATGAGCGCGACGCCCTCCTTGGGTCCGAGGATGACCGGCTCGAGGCCGATGCTCGCGAGGCCGGCCGTCGCCGGATGTACAACACCGTTGATACGCACTTCGCCGATACCGGTCATCGCGCCAACGAGATGCGAGAGCGGAGCGAGGTCACCCGAAGCACCGACGGAACCCTGGCTGGGCACAACCGGGAGAACGTCACCGTTGAGCATGCCGATCAGGGTGTCGACGATGACGCGACGAACGCCAGAGTGACCCTGGCTGAGGCAGAGAACCTTGACGAGCATTGTCGCGCGCACCGTGTCGTCAGACAGCGGGTCACCAACGCCGACCATATGCGAAGCGATCAGGCGACGCTGCAATTCGAGAAGGTCGTCAGTCGAGATGCGGCGATCGGCGAGCTTACCGAAGCCCGTGTTGACGCCATAGATGACGTCGCCGTTGGCGATGGCTGTCGTGATGACATTGTGCCCGCGCTCGATCTCGT
>Ga0247813_10000891_pt1 | contig 24156 bp, 23 predicted proteins | sample UWRJL169409C1_FD_180719 | JGI IMG/M metagenome (GOLD analysis project Ga0247813, IMG submission 180719) | Plant litter microbial communities from Arlington Agricultural Research Station in Wisconsin, United States - UWRJ-L169-409C-1 | ecosystem: Environmental > Terrestrial > Plant litter >...
TGATACGATTTTAAAAAAAAAAAAAAAAAATGACACAGAATTCAAAAATTTTTTACACCTTAACTGATGAGGCGCCTCTATTAGCGACTTATTCTTTGTTACCAATTGTTCAGGCATTTACTGCTACGGCTGGGATTGCTATTGAAACCAGAGACATTTCGTTAGCAGGTAGAATTTTATCTAATTTTCCTGAAGTCTTAACAGATGATCAAAAAACTGGCGACGCTCTTGCTGAACTTGGTCAATTAGCAACTCAGCCAGAAGCTAATATTATCAAATTACCAAACGTATCTGCATCAGTACCGCAATTAAAAGCAGCTATTGCAGAATTACAGTCTCACGGTTACAAAATTCCTGATTTCCCTGAAGAGCCTCAAAACGATGCTGAAAAGGAAATTAAAGCAAAATATTCTAAAGTTTTAGGTTCTGCTGTAAATCCTGTTTTACGTGAAGGAAACTCTGACCGTAGAGCACCAAGAGCGGTTAAAAACTTTGCAAAAGCAAATCCACACTCTATGGGTGCCTGGTCTGCTGACTCAAAAACTAAGGTAGCTTCAATGCCAAATGGTGATTTCTACGGAAGTGAACAATCACTTACTGTTGCAGAAGCAAATGATGTAAAAATTGAATTCGTTGCTAAAGATGGTACAACTACTGTTCTTAAAGCAAGTACTCCTTTAAAAGCAGGAGAAATTATCGACAGTTCTGTTTTAAGTGTGAACAAACTAAAATCTTTTGCTGCTGAAGCAATTGCTGACGCTAAAAAAGAAGGTTTATTGCTTTCTGTTCACTTAAAAGCGACAATGATGAAAGTTTCAGACCCAATTATCTTTGGCGCTATCGTTGAAGTTTATTTTGCTGATCTTTTCAAAAAATATGAAACCTTATTCAATGAATTAAACATTGATACAAGAAATGGTTTAGGTGACATCTATGCAAAAATTGCAGGAACACCTGAGCAAGCTGAAGTTGAAGCTGACATTACTAAAGCTATCGAAAACGGTCCAGCTTTGGCAATGGTTAATTCTGATAAAGGAATTACAAACTTACACGTTCCTTCTGATGTAATCGTTGATGCTTCTATGCCAGCAATGATCCGTACTTCTGGACAGATGTATAATAAAGAAGGTAAACAACAAGATACTATCGCTATTATTCCAGACCGTTCTTACGCTGGACTTTACACTGCTACAATTGATTTCTGTAAAAAACATGGTGCTTTTGATCCTAAAACAATGGGAAGTGTTCCTAACGTAGGTTTAATGGCTCAAAAAGCAGAAGAATACGGATCTCACGACAAAACTTTCCAAATGAAAGGAGACGGAGTTGTTCGTGTTGTTGATACAAACGGAAATGTTTTAATGGAACAAAACGTTGAAACCAATGACATTTTCAGAATGTGTCAGGCGAAAGACGCTCCTATTCAGGACTGGGTTAAACTAGCTGTAAACAGAGCACGTTTATCTGATACTCCTGCTGTTTTCTGGTTAGACGAAAACAGAGCGCATGACAGAGAATTGATCACAAAAGTTCAAAAATATTTAAAAGATTACAATACCGTTAACTTAGATATCCGTATCCTAAACCCTATTGCTGCAACTGAATTTACTTTAGACAGAATCATCAAAGGTTTAGACACTATCTGTGTAACAGGAAACGTTTTACGTGATTATTTAACTGATTTATTCCCAATTTTAGAATTAGGAACTTCAGCTAAAATGTTATCTATCGTTCCATTAATGAATGGTGGTGGATTGTTCGAAACTGGTGCCGGAGGTTCTGCTCCTAAACACGTTGAGCAATTTACAGAAGAAGGATATTTACGTTGGGATTCATTAGGAGAGTTTTTAGCCCTTGGTGCTTCATTAGAGCATTTAGGACAAACTTTAGACAATTCTAAAGCAATTGTTTTATCTGAAACTTTAGATCAGGCTAACGACAAATTTTTAGCTAATGATAAATCTCCAGCTCGTAAAATAGGCCAGATTGACAACCGTGGATCTCATTTCTATCTTGCATTTTATTGGGCTCAGGCTTTAGCTGCTCAAAATAAAGATGCAGAATTGAAAGCGATCTTCACACCTATTGCTGCTGAATTTGAAGCTAACGAAGCTAAAATAGATGCTGAATTAATTGGTGCACAAGGGAAACCTCAAACACTTGGTGGTTATTACCAGCCAACTCCGGCTTTAGTAAGCAAAGCAATGCGTCCTAGTGAAACATTCAATGCAATTATTGCTAAAATAAAATAATAACTTAGTGTTATCGTTATATTTAAAGACAACCCAAAAGGTTGTCTTTTTTTTATCTTAACTAATGTTTAACAATCGTTAGCTCTTAATATTTAGTAAGAATTCTTAACTATGTAAATCAAAATTACGAAGATGATTACAAAAAAAATTGGCCTTTTTCTTATTATAATTTTCACGACCTTAACTTCATTTGCTCAGGAAAAATTTACTTTAAGTGGTACCATAACTGATTTTAAAAATAATGAAACTTTAATTGGCGTAAACATCTATATTCCTGCTTTAAAAATAGGAACCACAACCAACGAATACGGTTTTTATTCTCTTACCGCACCAGCTGGCGAACATCAAATAGAGATTACCTACGTTGGATTTCAAACCGTTCAGAAAACAGTCAGCTTAAATCAAAATATCAAAATGAATTTTGGACTGAATGAGGGCGGCGAAGAACTTCAGGAAGTTGTTATTACAGATAACAAAAACAAGGTAAATATCAAATCGCCTGAAATGAGTACCAATAAACTCTCCATTTCAACTATTAAAAAAATGCCTGTAGTTTTGGGTGAAGTCGACGTTCTAAAATCAATTCTATTACTTCCGGGTGTTACCAATGCGGGAGAAGGCGCTTCTGGTTTTAACGTTCGAGGTGGTGGTGCAGATCAGAATTTAATTTTATTAGACGAAGCAACGATATTTAACTCTTCTCACGTTTTTGGTTTCTTCTCTGTTTTTAATCCGGATGCCATCAAAGATTTAAAATTATACAAAGGCGGAATTCCGGCGCGATATGGCGGAAGAGCTTCTTCTGTTTTAGATATTTATCAGAAAGATGGCAGCAGCAAGGATTTCCATGTAAATGGAGGAATTGGTTTAATTTCAAGCAGAATTTTGGCTGAAGGTCCAATTGTAAAAGACAGGGGTTCCTTTTTAATTGGCGGAAGAGCTTCTTATGCACATCTATTTTTAAAACTTTCAGAAGATCAAAAAGACAACTCCGCTTACTTCTATGATTTAAACACCAAATTGAGTTACAAGTTAAACGATAATAACAATCTATATTTATCCGGTTATTTTGGGCGTGATGTATTCAGTTTAAACAAAAGCTTCACTAACATTTACGGAAATTCAACTTTAAATCTTCGTTGGAATCACTTATTTTCTGAAAAGTTATTTTCAAACCTCTCTTTAATTTACAGTGATTATTACTATGGATTAGATTTGGATTTCGTGGGATTCAAATGGGATTCAGGGATCAGAAACTACAATATCAAATATGATTTCAAACATTATATTTCGGATAAATTCAAACTGAATTATGGCTTGAACGGAATATATTACGAGTTTAACCCTGGAACGATAAAACCTAGTGAACCGGACTCTGGAATTAATCCGGATCAACTAGATAAAAAATATGCTTTTGAGCCATCAGTCTATATCGATGCTGAAAATCGTATTTCAAAGAACTTCACCATTTCATATGGATTACGCTACAGCTTATTTTATCGTTTAGGTGAATCAACAGTTAATTTATATGACAACAACAATCCTGTTGTATTTAACTCTGATTTACAGATTTATGAAAAAGGAACTCCAACCGGAACAGCATATTATGGTAAAAATAAAGTCATAAAAAGCTATAATAATCTGGAACCGAGATTTTCTGCCTCTTATCAATTAAATGATGATGAGGCTATAAAAGCAAGTTATAACCGAATGGCACAGTATCTTCAGTTAATTTCAAATACTTCATCGCCTACTCCACTGGATGTCTGGATGCCAAGTGATACGTATATAAAACCACAAATCGCAGATCAGGTTGCTTTGGGTTATTTTAGAAATATTAATAATGGGGCTTATTCTATAGAGGTTGAAACTTACTACAAAGAAATTCAAAATCGTCTGGATTATATTGATGGTGCTGATTTGATTGCAAACAATGCAATTGAACAAGTAATTTTGAATGGGCAAATGCGTGCTTACGGTTTAGAATTGATGTTCAAGAAAAATGAAGGTAAATTTAACGGCTGGATTTCGTACACCTTATCTAAATCAGAACAACAAACGCCGGGAAGAACTCCGGAAGAAATTGGAATCAATAATGGGCAATGGTATAATTCAGCTTATGATAAAACGCATAATTTAGCTATAACATCTGCCTATAATTTGAACGAAAAATGGTCTTTTGGTGCTAACTTTGCATTGCAGTCCGGACAACCAGTTACATATCCAAATGGTCAATACGAATATTTAGGGATAACAGTTCCTAGTTATGGTCTTCGAAATGAGAATCGTTTGCCAGCTTATCATCACCTAGATGTTTCTGCAACCTTGACTCCACGCAAAAATAAAGACCGAAACTGGAAAGGCGAATGGGTTTTTAGCATCTACAATTTATACAACCGCCAAAATGCAGCATCGATTAATTTCCGTCAAAATGTGGATACTGGACAAAATGAAGCTGTAAAAACATCAATTTTCGGGATTGTCCCAGCGGTCAGTTATAATTTTAAATTTTAAAAATCACTTTCTGTCATCAGAAATAAAAAGATATATCATGAAAAAAGCAACTTTACTAATAGTACTTTTTATATCGATTTTCTTCAACAGCTGCGAAGAAGTTGTAGATGTTGATTTAGATACAGCACCTCCAAAATTAGTTATTGAAGCCGCTATAAACTGGCAAAAAGGTACAACAGGCAAACAGCAAACCATAAAATTAACCACCACAACCGGTTATTTTGAAAACGTTATTCCAACTGTTTCCGGAGCAACTGTGTATGTGAAAAACAGTCAAAATGAGCAATTTAATTTTATTGAAGTCCCAAAAACGGGAAGATACGTTTGCAGCAACTTTAAACCTGTAATCGACGAACATTACACCCTGACCGTGATTAGCGCAGGAAACACTTACACAGCTGATGAAACTTTAAAATCGATTGCACCAATTACACGAATTGAACAAAACAATGAAGGTGGTTTTACTGGAAAAGATATTGAAATAAAAGCCTTTTACAATGATCCCGGAGATGTCGGGAATTTCTATTTGTATAAATATGTGTACTCCAATAAAATAAAATCAAGCTATTATGTTGATGATGATGAATTTTATAATGGTAACGAATTTTTCAGTCTCTCAGATGACGATGAATTAAAAGCCGGAGATGAAATCGAAATAACACATTACGGAGTTTCAAAGCAATATTACAATTATATGAATATTTTAGTAAGCATTGCTGGTAGTAATGTTGGCGGACCATTTCAATCGCCGCCCGCAACTGTAAAGGGAAATATTATCAATACAACAGACAAAAATAATTACCCATTAGGCTATTTTTCGCTTTGTGAGACTGATCTAAAAAAATACACTATCAAATAATGAAATAAAATGGAAGCCCGAATTGAAACCTTAACCGAAAAAAAATTGCTTGGCAAACATCTTGATATGTCGTTTATCGAGAATAAAACATTTCAGTTGTGGAATAATTTTATGCCAAGGCGAAAGGACATCAAGAATGCAAAGGATTCCAATTTATATTCTCTCGAAGTCTTTCCTTTGGGTTATTTTGATAATTTTGATTCAGGCAATACGTTCCAGAAATGGGCAGCTGTTGAAGTTTCTGATTTTGATGATATTCCGTCAGAAATGGAAACTTTGTTGATTCCAAATGGCTTATATGCTGTTTTTCTCCATACTGGTCCCGCTACTGAAGCTTATCAAACCTATCATTATATTTTTACAGAATGGCTGCCCAATTCTGACTATACTGTAGATGACAGACCTCATTTTGCAGTTATGGATAAAAGATATAAAAAAGATGATCCGGATTCTGAAGAAGAAATTTGGATTCCGATAAAACGCAGAACTTAAATATTTAAAAACGCCACTCCATTTTATGAATTACAAAAATTACTCTGATGAAGATTTAGTTGAAGCTTATAGCACAATGATCGACTATTCCGGAAAGGCAAGTAATGAAATTCTTATTGAGATTGATAACAGAGGTGGACTTAATGCGTTTTTGGAAAACATAGAATTCAACAAATCCAACAAACAAGAAATAAACAGAATAAGTCAGGAAATATATGCTCTGAATAATGATTTTCATGATTTGGAATTCATAAAAAGCTTTATCAAATCAGACACATTAACGCCTGAAGAATTAGATGATTTGATAACGCTTAAATTTCATCAGCATGAGGCATTTTTACAAAACAGAAAAATTGACCAAAAAACAGTTTTTGGAAGCTTGGTCGGAATGATTATTGGCATTATTGTCAGTCTCGCTTTTTATATTTTTTTCATTTATCTGTTGGATAGATTTATTTATTACCCTATAATTGGAGTCTATTTTATTTGTTATCAAACAATAAAATTAATTACAAAAAAGACACGAGACAATACTTTTGTATTCTTAACCTCATTGGCCGGCACGGTATTAACACTGCTTCTTTTCCTTCTCTTTTTAAGATAAATTAAAACAAAAAACATGCTAACCGAAACTTTAAAATCACTTTTCAATCGGGATCTCAATAAACTAAAAGTCGAAATCGAATCGTATGAAAACGAAAGCCAAATTTGGGCAATTGATAAAAACATTTCAAATTCGGCAGGAAATCTTTGTTTGCATCTCATTGGAAATATTAATACTTATATTGGAGCCGAATTAGGAAAGACAGGTTATATCAGAAATCGTCCTTTAGAATTTTCACTAAAAGATGTTCCGAGATCTGAAATAATTAGCAAAATTGATGAAACGATTTTAGTGGTTAACAATACTCTTGATTCTTTAACTGAAGCCGATTTAAAAGCTATTTACCCGCAAATTGTTTTCGAAAAAGAAATGACAACCGAATTTTTTCTGGTTCATCTTTCTACTCATTTAGCGTATCATCTGGGTCAAATAAATTATCATAGACGATTAATATAATTTTAGATTGTTGATTTTTGATTTTAGATTCTTCAAAATCTAAAATAGTACCCTTACCTTTGCACCACATAAAAAACCAATTCAGCATGTCATCACACCATATAGTTCGCGACGATCAGGAACCCGCTTTAATTATTGCTAACGGAGCTGCCTGCAATCCTGAATTATTAGGACAATTGCTTGAATGGTCTCCTCTTGTGGTTGTCTTGGATTCTGCGATTGAAAGAGTGATTGAATTAGACATAAAAGTCGATGTACTTTTGGGCGATTTCGACCGTGGTTTCGATCCTGAAATCTATAAAATTTCACAATATCCTATTGAAATTGTACATGCACAAGATCAGGACAAAACAGATTTAGAAAAAGCTTTTGATTATTTAATTGAGCGAAAAATTCCAGCCGTAAACGTAGTTTGGGCGACGGGAAGACGTGCTGATCATACAATTACAAACCTTACCAACATCGTTCGTTACCGCGATTTACTTAAAATTGTGATTCTTGACGATCATTCCAAAATATTTTTATTGCCTACAAAATTCGAGAAATGGTATACTGCAAAAACACCTATTTCTTTGATTCCAATTGGTGTTGTAAACGGAATTAATTCGACCAATTTAGAATATCCGTTGCAAAATGATACGCTTACCATGGGCTACAGAACCGGAAGCAGTAATGCAGTTGCACAAGACGGACTTGTAACCATCACACATCAAAATGGTGATTTATTGTTGATGGAGTGTGTTGATTAGATTGTTCTTCTGAGCATTCCGATTATACAAACGGAGAAATGTCCCTTTGATGAATTATAAAGAATTATTTATATATTTGGTTGAAATAAAGTACGAAGTTTGTCATACATAATCTAACCAAAGTTAAATGGATTTCTATTATTTTGTCATACATAATATACAAGTTGGCGGCAAGTTTTGCCGAAGTTACACTAAAGAAATCTAACAAAAATGCAGAAAGGTTATAAGATTAGTTTTGCTATATATAGTGGAATGTTATTATTCTCTATCTTTTTTATTTATATCCTTAGTGAAGCAAGTGATGGACATAAAGTAACTTTTAGATACTACCATTATTTAATAGTTGTTTTTGCTTTAATTAGTATTTTACTATTATTGATATTTCCTCTAATTTCTATCAAAAAGAATAATCTAAAATTTATCACTGGACTTTCTACATTAGTATTGTTAACAGTTGGTTTATATTACTCTTTAAAAAACCTCTTTTTATTTTGGTCTGATACGTTAGTAGCAATATTTATTGGAATTTTTATAGTATCGATTATTTATCTAGTCAAACAAATAATATTAACATTGAGAGCTTACAAAAAGAAATAAAAATACCAACACTATAATTCGAAGCAAAAAACCTGCCCCAAACAGCTACTCGGATTTGGGCAATTGGCTTAATGGGAAGTTGGCTTTGTATTTGGGATGATTTGACAAATCCGAAAATAGGGCTTGATTTAGTCCCAAACCCGCTGTAGTGCCAGAACGTTGGTGGTAATTTGGCGACCGAACAAATACAAACCATAAAATAAAAAGAAATATTATTCAATTTATTCAAAAGAAAAAAGAAAAGCGGTTGTCCAAATTGTTACGAAAAAGACATCATAAGTTTTGGAACTGATTATTTGGAAAACAAGATTATTTCTTTAATCAAATTAACTGATGAAATTGGTGGAATAAAAATCTACAAATGCGAGAAATGCGATACTCAATTCTACATTAAAGAAAATATGTATGAAAGAATTATTGACGGACAAATCGAACTTCTGAAAAAATGGAGCGAAAAAAATCTAGTTTGCACAGATAATTTAAAAAATGAAATTGAGAAAATTGGTTTGACAAATGATTGGAATTTAAGCAAAACTGCTCCTTGTAAAATCGAATTGAATAATGGCGAAAAATTTGAATTTACAACTATAAAATTCTCGAATTTACCACCATTGGGTTATCATTACACTACTTTTAAAAACATATTTTTCATCGACGAAATAAAAAATATTTCGGAAAGTGATTATGGAATATCGGCAGAAATTAGAAATGAAGCTGAAAAATCTGAAGAAAAAAGAATGGGATTTTATCCAACAGTTTTAAAAAGTAAAGAAGGCAAAAAAGTGGTACTTAATGGAGTTTCAATATTTTTTAATTCCAACAATATTAAAGGTTCTGAATTGAAACTCACACACGAAGAATGGAATCACAGAGAAGAATATATTTACGACATAAATAATAAAGCTGAAAAGACGATTGTTATAGCGAAAAAATAGAACTACCGCCAACACACGCTACAATCAATTTGGACATTTGGCTTAATGGAAAAATTGGTTTGTATTTGGAAGATTTGGCTAATCCGAAGATAAGGCTTATTTAACCCCAAACTGCTTGTAGCGCGAGAACGTTAGTAGCGATTTAACCACAGAACACTAAAAATCAACAACTTTGAAATCAACTAAATTAATTCTTAAGATTTCTTTCGGGTCATTAATCGTTGTTTTTGGAGTTTACTTTTTTGTGATAAGCGACTACAATAATATGTTTAAAAACGAACGTTTTATAGAAATTCAAAAAACGATAGAAAAGTCAAAATCGAAAAAATATGCTGATTTGATTTCAATATATAAAAAAACGCATAGTATTGAAAATGTTAATAATCGATTTATAAAAAGCAAAAAAGATTGTCCATGTTTGTCAGTAATCCGAAATTTTGGCTATCCAACGCTGTACGTAAAAAACAGTTCACAAATAAGAAACGGAATAAACGAAATAATCTACACAAACAAAATAGAGAAAGTATTTACTCAAGAAGATTGTTTGACTTTTTTGTTTTCTTCATATGCTTTTTCAGCTGAGAGTATAGGAGTTGAAGAAGCTTCAAAATATTTCTTCAATAAAAATATCGCAGAATTAAATCAATCTGAAAAAATAAATTTAGTTTTAATGCTTGATAATTCAGCACTATACAATCCTTTAAGAAATAAAAAATCTTTGCCGAAAAAAATTGAGGAATATAAACAAATGATAAATAAATAAACTGCTAATAACAGGCACTGCAACGGATTTGGGCATTGGGCTTATTGGAAAGATGGTTTTGTATTTGAAAACTTATGTTTAAAAGAAAAATCTCGCATCTTTAATCTCAACCTCGCCACGCGCCAGAAGATTAGCAGATAGCCAACAACAAAGAATAAATGACAACAGAATTTCCAGTAACAAACTCAACTCTGTCTGCGAAAAAACTTGGAGAATATATTCAGCTAAAGTATAACTTGAGTAAAAATACTGAATGCAAACTTTTCAGAACAGGAATGAATCACGTTTATATAGTAACCGATGTAAATGAGAAATATGTCTTTCGAGTTTATACTCTTGACTGGCGAACAAAAACCGAAATAGCTGAAGAATTAAGACTATTACTTCACTTAAAAGAAAACAAAACACCTATTTCATTCCCAATAGTTGATAATTTAGGTGAATATATTCAGGAATTAAATGCTCCCGAAGGAAAAAGATTTGGTGTATTATTTTCGTTTGCAGAAGGTACAAAATCGGCAAGATTTACACCAGAAACAAGTTTTTTTATAGGACAAGCATTAGCTAAAGTACATGAATCAACAAAAAATTTCAAATTAAACAGAATAACATACGACAATAAAGTTTTGCTTATAGATTCTGTTAAACGAACACGTGACTTTTTCAATAAAGAAAATGACGAATTATCATTTTTAGAACGAACAGCCAATTTTCTTCAAAATGAATTTAATAATGTAGAAAACAAACAAGTAAGATTTGGAGCGGTTCATCTTGACGTATGGTTTGATAATATGCATTTTAATGAAGAAAATAAAGTAACACTTTTTGATTTTGATTTCTGTGGAAATGGAATGCTTTGTTTAGACATTTCATACTTTTTATTTCAGTTATTCATAACAAATCCAAACGAGAATGATTATAAAATAAAGGCTGAAAGTTTTTTAGAAGGATATGAAACTTTAATTAAAATTAGTAAAGAGGAAAAACGCATTTTACCTTTTGTTTGTCTGGCAATTATGACATATTACATAAGTATACAATGTGACAGATACGATAATTGGACAAATATTTTTTTGAATGAAGACCACTTAAAAAGATTTGTTGGCAATTTAAAACGTTGGGTTGTCTATAATAAAATAGAAATTGAATAACATTAATTGATACTAACAAAAATGTCCATCCGCTAACAGCTACCTGTAAGCATGGCACTACATCCCATAAACAAAGAACTGACACGATTATGAAATTTATATTAACAGTTATGACTTTTTTTCTATTTTCATGTGGTTGTATGGGACAAAAAGTAAATAATCTAAAAGTTGAAAAGGTGTACCTTGACAGTCCTGACACAACGAAAAACCATTATACTATAATTTATCCGCCTAACTTACCATGGAAAGGATACATATTTTTAATACCAGGACTGGGACAAACATCTGAAAATGTTTTACAACAAACTGAATTGCCGAAAAAATTAGCTTTTAATGGAATTTTGACCATAATACCAACTTTTCAGGATGGAGAATTATCTTTTGGCGTGGATAGTTTAAGTCAGCAATCTTTTAATAGAATTTTAATAGACGTAACTTCTAAACATAAACTTATCGACCAAAAATTTTATGTTGGTGGATTTTCAATTGGAGGAAGTTGTGCAGTTAAATATGCAGAAAATCCAACTATTAAACCAACCGCAGTTTTTGCGATTGACCCACCACTTGATTTTGAACGACTTTATAATTCAAGTAAAAGAGAGATACGATTATCTGTAAACAAAAGTCCAGATGAAGAGAGAGTTTATACGATTGAGAAACTAGAAAAAGAAATGGGAGGCTCGCCAAAAACTGCATTGAAAAATTATTATAGAATGTCTCCTTATTCATATAACGACACAACTCAAACAGCTATTAAAAATTTAGTAAAACTTCCTTTGAGAATTTACTCTGAACCCGATATCAATTGGTGGTTGAAAGAAAATGAAGAGGATTTCACAGGAATGAATGTTACAGAATGTTCGGCAATGATTAATGAATTGAATAGACTGGGAAATACTAACGCAGAACTGATAATTACAGAAAATAAAGGATATAGAAAACCTGAAAATAGTAAACATCCACATTCCTGGAGCATTGTGGACGATAATGAATTAATCGAATGGTTATTAAAACAGAAATAAAGACAGCAGAAACCTTAGCAGAAAGTTTACAACGACCGCAAACAAAACGAAAATGAAATCAATAGTTCAACAATTAAGAGAAGAGAAAAACTTAACCCAAACCGAACTTGCCGAAAAAAGTGGACTTTCGTTAAGAACAATTCAAAGGATTGAGGCAGGAAATATCCCAAAAGGATTTACATTGAAAGCGCTTGCAAATTTCTTTGAAACGGAACCTGAAAAGCTAATTCCTTCCAGAGAAATCACAAAACTTGACAGAGCGAAATTGATTAATTTTTCAGTTTTATTTGGACTTATAATACCTTTTGGAGGAGTTATTTTTCCATTAATTTTAACCTACAAAACAACCGATCCAAAAAACAAGGAAATTGGAAAAAGTATAGTAAGTGTTCAAATACTAATAGCGATTGCACTAGGTGTATCTCAAATCGCAAGTCCATTTATTCAAAAAGGATTATCACTACATTTTCCACTGTTTCTATTACCATTATTGTTATTTATGTGCTTGAAATTATTGCTAGTCATTATAAACGGCATTAGTTTAAACAAAACAAACGACCTACATAAGGCATTAAAAATCAATTATTTGTAAATCTGTCAGTCGATTGACGTAAAAATGGCGTATTGTTTTTGCAAAGAAATTGTTTTCTAAAACAGAGATTTGCAAAAAAAATAATCTAATGAAAATTTTAAAGAAAATTGTGTTGACTCTTATAGTCGTTTTGGTTTTATCAGCATTCGGTGGCTATATTTATTTTGACCAAAAATTTACTCCAGAAAAAAATTATTTGACAGTAAATAATGAAAGTGGTCCTATTCCATTTAAGTGGTTGGGTAAAGAAAAAAATGTTTTATTGCTTCCCATTCATTTTGAGGGCGACACTGCAACCTATTATCTTCAATTTGATACAGGTTCGCCTTACACTGTTTTTTATTCAAAATCAATCAAAAACATTCGTCAAATATCTACAAATAAAGATATTGCAAAAACATCTTTTTATATCGGAAAAACAAAGATCACCTCCGATAAACTCAAAATTTATAAGCTCGGAAATGACAATAATAATGACTCAATAAAAATAATTGGCACTATTGGAGCAGATATTTTAGAAAACAGAAAAACAATCATCAATTTTAGAGAAAATAATATTGCTTTGAATCTATCAAAAATACCTACTCAATTTCAAACCAAGCTCTTTGATTTTAAATTCAAAAAAAGAAAAATCATCGTTAGAGGCTTATTAAAAGGGAAAGAGGAACAATTTTTATTTGATTCGGGTACAAGTGCTTATGAGTTATTAACCAATAAGGAAGTATGGGAAAACTTGAAATTACCTACCTCAAAAATAAACATCGAAAAATCACAGTCTTGGGATAGGGTTTTAACTACATACACCGCAAACTGCAACCAAAAAATACAATTTTTCAACCACGAATTACCTTTAAATAATGTTACTTATGTTGAGGGATTTTCGCAAGTTCAATATTCAATGATGAAATTTTCTGGTATGACAGGAATGTTGGGAAACAAAATATTTTTAAACAATAGTTTCTACATTGACTGTACACAAAACAAAATGGGAATTGAATAAAAAAAACTTCTGCTAACAGCTACTATCACGGATTTGGACAATTGGCCTAATAGAAAGTTGATTAAGTAATCAGAATAAAAAAGGTTAATTTGATTTAGGTTCTTCCGATATTAAGTATACTACTGTTTACAATTACCATTTCCTCCAAAAGGAATGACTATCTTTGCACCAAATTTACAAAATGAAAGCAACAGACAATTCAGAAAAAACCAATTTACATCCTCGAAATCTTCATCGCTCGCGTTATGATTTCAAACTTCTTGTTACGAATTGTCCTGAGCTAAAAAAATATGTTGCTATAAATCCTCACGGAATCGAAACAATTGATTTTAGTATTCCTGATGCTGTAAAAGCGTTGAATAAAGCATTATTACAAACCTATTACGACATTCAAAACTGGAATATTCCTAAAAATTATCTTTGTCCACCAATTCCGGGAAGAACTGATTATATTCACTATTTAGCTGATTTATTGGCAGAAAGCAATAACGGAATTATTCCAACAGGTTCGTCAGTTTTGGGTTTAGACATAGGAACCGGTGCAAATTGCATTTATCCAATATTAGGAAATGCAATTTATGATTGGAGTTTTGTTGGAACTGATATTGACAAAAAAGCGATAGAAAATTGCAGTATGATTATTGAAAGAAATCCAAAACTAATTGATGCGATCAGTTTACAATTACAAATAGAATCGAGATTTATTTTCAAAAATATAATTACTCCCGAAGATCGTTTTACTTTCACAATGTGCAATCCTCCTTTTCATGCTTCTGCTGAAGAAGCGAATAAGAGTACATCAAGAAAAGTCTCTAATTTAAATCCAAAAGAAAAGAAAAACTTTAATCCCGTTTTAAATTTTGGTGGCCATAATGCTGAATTATGGTGTGATGGCGGTGAAATTGGTTTTGTAACTCAAATGATTTACGAAAGTGCCAAATATGCGATGCAATGCCAATGGTTTACAACTTTAGTTTCTAAAAGAGAAAACCTTTCGAGCATTTACAAAACTTTAAACAAGGTAAATGCAGCATCCATTAAAACAATTGATATGGCTCAAGGCCAAAAAAACAGCCGTATTGTCGCCTGGACTTTTTTAAGTGAAGCACAGCAAAAATCCTGGAAAATTCAAAACGTTGATTTTCAACAATAAAACTTGATATTATTATTTGCTTTTGGTAGATTTGATACTAAATCATTAAATATCAAAGACATGGCAGATTATATTGGTTACCTGGCATCCATTTTTATTGTGGGCGGTTTTTTATTGAAAGATCTCCGGAAAATCAGATTGATTAATTTATTTGGTTGTATATGTTTTGTAATTTACGGCATCTTTTTAATTGATTACAAAAATTTTAGTCAATGGCTTTTGCCGATTATTATTCCGAATGCTATTTTGGCTTTTGTACAGATTTATCATTTGACTGTTAAGGATTCTAAGAGATTATAATTCTGATACTTTAAAATAAAATTCTGATACATTTGTTCTATAATTCAGAGTACCTTTAAGGGTAAATTTAATCCTTTATGACTGTACCTAAATTATTCTTCAAAATAGCCCTTTTTCTTATGCTTGCAAGTTGCGCTTCATCTAAAAAAGCGAAATTTGACGATTATGTTTTTAAAACCAAAAGTGAAAAACAAGCTTATCTAACATCCTATGACAAAGCATTAAAGCTTTGGGATATTCCTTATACCGAAGAAAATATTAAAACCAGTTTAGGAACTGCACACGTTATTATGGCTGGACCAAAAAACGCAAAAGCTTTGGTTCTGCTTCACGGAATGGATGCCAGTTCAACCATGTGGTATCCAAATATTAAGGCTTTAGCCAAAAATCACCGCATTTATGCTATCGACTTTTTGATGGAACCAAACAAATCAACTTTAACTGCAAAACCGCTTTCACGTGATGAAATGGTAGTTTGGTACAATGAAATTTTCAGCCATTATAAATTAAAGAAATTTGATATCGTTGGGGCTTCCCGCGGCGGCTGGATTGCAACTTTATTGGCCATTCAAAAACAAAATAACATTGACAAATTAGTTTTATTAAGTCCGGCACAAACCTTTAAATTCATTGATAAGGTTGGAAAAACAAGTAATGCATTAATGCTAAAACTTTTTCCAAGTGAAAAAAAATTCACCAAAACGCTTACGACATTTTCAACGCATCCAGAAAAAATTAGTCCTATTTACAAAAGGCAATTCTATCTTGCTAATAAATACGCCAAATCAAATTCGAGCATGTTAAAAATGATGCCTTTTTCTGATGATGAATTAAAATCAATTTCAAATCCGGTTTTGGTATTAATTGGTGATCATGACGTTATTAATTCTGACGAAAGTTTAGAGCGGGCACAGAAATATATGCCGAATGTAAAAACTAAAAAAATAAGCGACGCAGGGCACTTTTTAACGATTGATCAGTCCAAAACTGTGGATGAAGCTGTTGTTGATTTTTTAAATTAACCAGATAAAAATCCGGAATTCCTGACGGACTTTTTATCTTTTAAATAGTTTCCAAACTTTGTATCTTTACAAAACTAAATCTTTCAGCACTTTAAAATGAACTTCCAGGTATCCTCAGAATATAGTCCGAAAGGCGATCAGCCACAAGCAATTGAAAAGTTAGCGCAAGGTGTACGTGATGGCGAAAAATATCAAACTTTATTAGGAGTTACAGGATCTGGAAAAACATTTACTGTGGCCAATGTTATTGAAGAAGTTCAAAGACCAACTTTGGTTTTGGCCCACAATAAAACTTTGGCAGCACAATTGTATTCTGAATTCAAACAGTTTTTTCCTAATAATGCGGTCGAATATTTCGTTTCTTATTACGATTATTATCAGCCAGAAGCTTTTATGCCTGTAACAGGCGTTTTCATCGAAAAAGATTTATCTATCAATGAAGAGCTTGAAAAGATGCGTTTAAGCACTACTTCTTCCCTACTTTCAGGACGCCGTGACATTTTGGTTGTCGCTTCGGTTTCTTGTTTGTATGGTATTGGAAATCCAGTTGAATTTAAGAAAAATGTTATTGAAATATTTAGAGACCAAGTCATTTCGAGAACAAAATTACTTCATAGTTTAGTACAAAGTTTATACGCCAGAACGGAGGCAGATTTTAATCCGGGAACATTCAGAATTAAAGGCGATACGGTAGAAGTTTATCCAAGTTATGCTGATGATGCTTTTAGAATTCACTTTTTTGGAGATGAAATTGAAGAAATAGAATCTTTTGATGCAAAGACTTCACACGTTATTGAAAAATTTAAAAGACTGACCATTTATCCTGCCAACATGTTTGTGACTTCTCCTGAAGTATTGCAAGGCGCTATTTGGGAAATCCAACAGGATTTGGTAAAACAAGTTGATTATTTTAAAGAAATAGGAAAACATCTGGAAGCAAAACGTTTGGAAGAACGTACTAATTTCGATTTAGAAATGATTCGCGAATTAGGCTACTGCTCCGGAATTGAAAATTATTCGCGCTACCTTGACGGACGACAAGCCGGTACAAGACCTTTCTGTTTACTAGATTATTTCCCAAATGATTTTTTAATGATCGTTGACGAAAGTCACGTAACTGTTTCACAGGTTCATGCCATGTATGGAGGAGATAGAAGCCGTAAAGAGAATCTGGTGGAATACGGTTTCCGTTTACCTGCCGCTATGGATAATCGCCCTTTGAAATTTGAAGAATTTGAAGCTTTGCAAAATCAGGTTATTTATGTTTCTGCAACACCTGCCGATTATGAATTGCAAAAATCAGATGGAATCTATGTAGAACAAATTATTCGTCCGACAGGTTTATTAGATCCTGTTATCGAAGTAAGGCCAAGTTTAAATCAAATTGATGATTTAATTGAAGAAATTCAGATTCGTTGCGAATTGGATGAAAGGGTTTTGGTTACTACTTTAACAAAAAGAATGGCCGAAGAGTTAGCTAAATATTTAACTAAAGTAAACATTCGCTGTCGTTACATTCACTCTGAAGTTGATACTTTAGAACGTATCGAAATCATGCAGGATTTGCGTAAAGGGATTTTTGATGTTTTAATTGGAGTGAACTTACTTCGTGAAGGTCTTGATTTACCCGAAGTTTCACTTGTCGCTATTTTAGATGCTGATAAAGAAGGTTTTTTACGTAACCATAAATCTTTAACGCAAACTATTGGTCGTGCTGCAAGAAATCTTAACGGAAAAGCAATTTTGTATGCCGATAAAATTACAGGAAGCATGCAGAAAACCATCGATGAAACAGAATATAGAAGAACCAAACAGATTAATTTCAACGTCGAAAACAATATTACGCCACAGGCCCTAAACAAGAAAATTGATAGTGCGTTTACTAAAAATCCGTTGGTGGAATATGAATTAGGGCATACTTTGTCTGTTGCTGCAGAGCCGGAAACGGCTTATTTATCTAAACCGGAATTAGAAAAAATGATTCGCGAGAAAAGAAAATCAATGGAAAAAGCAGCTAAAGAACTTGACTTTTTACAAGCCGCGAAATTGCGTGATGATATTAAAAAACTACAGGAACAGCTGGCCTAGTTATGTTGTTCCTGAAAAACTCTCAATAAAAGTTTAGGATCAATCATAGCATTGGGTGCTTTCTTCATTAAATCTAAAACGCGTTTTACTGCGCCGGGATTCAACCCCATTTCAATAGCAATTTGCTGTATGGCTTTTGCTTCTTTTTCGTGCAAAATTCCATCGCAATGCATAATTAAAGCCAATCTGTAAAACTGCTGAATACGTTGAAATTCTGATTTTATGATTTGATTTGTATTTTCCTGATGAAATAAATCCTTAAAATCATCAAAACGAATATTTAACTCCTGCGCGACAAGCCACAAAAAATCATATTCTCTTTTATGTAATTGCCCATCAACAGTAGAAAAAGCAATCATTTCTAAAAGTAAACTTCTCTTTTCGGCTTCGGTATTCATCAATTTATTATTTTTAGCTAAATTATTGCTTTCAAATTTAAACACAAAATTACTAATGATTCGAGGATTATTCTTTTTTATTTTTCTGTGTATGACCACTATCGGAAACGCACAGCAAAGCACGGCTTCAAAAAATGTATCGACTTTTATCATTGACGCGCCTCAACTCAAAAGCACTAAAAAAATCTGGATTTATTTACCTGAAGGCTATTCGGCTTCAGCCAAAAAAAGATACAACGTCATTTATATGCATGACGCTCAAAATTTATTTGATGCCAAAACCTCTTTTGTTGGTGAATGGAATGTCGATGAAAAACTAGACAGTTTAAAAGCCCCCGTAATTGTGGTGGGAATTGAACACGGAAACGACAAACGCATCGATGAATTAACACCCTATAAAAATGAAAAATATGGTGGCGGAAATGCAGATAATTATCTTGATTTTATTGTAAAAACATTAAAACCCCACATTGACAAAAATTACAGAACCAAAACAAAAACCAAAAACACAACTATCATGGGAAGCTCTCTTGGAGGTTTAGTGTCGTATTACGCTATTCTTAAATATCCTGAAGTTTTTGGAAAAGCCGGTGTTTTTTCACCTTCCTTTTGGTTTTCAAAAGACATTTATACTTTAACTGAACAAGCTCCAAAAAATAAAACTAAAATCTACTTTTTATGTGGAGACAAAGAAAGTGATGACATGGTTGCCGAAATGAAAAAAATGGAAACCCTTTTAGACCATAATCGCTGTTATTGCCTTCATCTTACAAAAGATAAAATTGTAAAAGGTGGAGAACATAACGAAAAACTTTGGCGTGACGGTTTTGTAGACGCAATTCTTTGGCTTGGCTATTAATGCCCTAATTCTAAAAATACCCCTTAATTATGGAACTGATATTAAGAGAATACAACCTAAAACTCAAACACACTTTTACTATATCAAGAGAATCAATTGATTTTCAGCCATCGTTGATTGTCGAACTCAAAAGTGATGGATTTTCTGGTTTTGGAGAAGCTACTTCAAATCCTTATTACAAAACAACTGTTCCTGTAATGATTCAGGATTTAGAAAAAATTAGAAACATCATTGAAGCTTCCGAAAATGAAACGCCTGAAGTATTTTGGGCAAAAATTTATCCGTTTTTAAAACACGATATGTTTGCTTTATGTGCTTTAGATTTGGCTTATAACGACTTGTATGCCCGTAAAAAAGGCAAAAAGTTATACGAGTTATGGAATTACACTACGGAAAGAAATCCGCTAACTGATTATACCATCGGGATTGCTTCTATAGAAAAAATGGTTTCAAAGATGCAGGAACTTCCATGGCCGATTTATAAAATTAAATTAGGAACTAAAGAAGACATTGCTATTGTAAAAGAACTTCGCAAACATACAAATGCTATTTTTAGAATCGATGCGAACTGCGGCTGGGGTGTTGAAGAAACGATCAATAATGCAGTTGAGCTAAAAAAATTAGGAGTCGAATTTCTGGAACAACCCATGAAAGCTGACAACTGGGAAGCACACAAAGAAGTTTTCAAACATTCGGTTCTACCAATAATTGCTGATGAAAGCTGCATAATTGAAGAAGATGTTGCCAAATGCCACAATCATTTTCATGGCGTAAATGTAAAATTGGTAAAATGCGGTGGATTAACTCCAGGTAAAAGAATGATTGAGGAAGCCAAAAAACTCGGATTAAAAACAATGGTGGGCTGCATGACCGAATCGACGGTGGGAATATCAGCTATTGCGCATTTGTTGCCACAACTGGATTATGTTGATATGGATGGTGCCTTACTTTTAGCAGAAGATATTGCAACCGGAGTAACTATAAAAGAAGGTGTTATCTCTTATTCTGAACTTAACGGAACCGGCGTAACTTTATTTTAATCAAAATGAATGTCAATCAATTTCCAGATAGAATTATAGAAATTGACCAAGAACAGTATTTGTATTTTGGCGGAACGGCTTATTTGGGTTTATCAACAAATAAAGCTTTTCAGGAATTGGTGGTAAAAAATATTCTAAAATGGGGAACGACATATGGAAGTTCCAGAAATGCAAATGTAAAAGTTACCGCTTATGAAAACGGCGAAACTTTTTTAGCCCATTATATTAAAGCAGAAGCTACAATTACCGTTTCTTCGGGAATGTTGGCTGGGAAATTAGTAATTGATGAATTGAAAAAACAAACCGATACTTTTTTTCATTTTGATGATGTTCACACAGCGATTCAGACAAATAACAGTTTACCCGTTTTTATAGATGGTAAAATAAATCCAAGATTATTGGATAATAAACAAGAGAAAATTACAATCCTGAGCGATGCAGTTCCTTCTTTTGAAACCAATGCTATTGATTTTAATATTTTGACAGTAATTCCAAAACACAAAGAAATCACACTGCTCATTGACGAATCACATTCTCTTGGAATTTTAGGCAAAAATGGCTGTGGAATTTATGCTGATATTAATCTTCCTATAAAGAGAAAAATAATGGTTTCTTCACTAGGAAAAGCTTTTGGCCTAACCGGAGGCGTAATTGCAAGTGATGCTTCTTTTATTGAAGAAATAAAAAAATCCGAAATCTTCGGTTCTGCTGCAGGAATGAATCCTGCTTTTGTGCAAACTTTGGCAGATGCTTCTGGAATCTATCCAACGCAACATCAGAAATTAATTAATAATCTTCATTATATCGACCAAAAACTGATTAAAGATGATGCTATTAAATTTGACAAAAGCTATCCTTTAATTTATCTGAAAGACAAAAATAGCATCGAAATATTAAAGGATAATAAAATCATTATTGCGAGTTTCAAATACAAACAAAATGCAGATAATTTAAATAGAATTGTAGTTACAGCGAATCATCTGCCGGAAGATTTAGATAAATTAATAACTGTATTAAACAACTATAAACTAAAAAAATAGCCACGAATTCACGAATTATAATTAACTACCAGGAAAAATAATTCGTGAATTCGTGGCGAAAAACTTTGCAGCAATTCTGCTACCTAATTGCTTTTAAAACGTACCTTTGTAAAAAATTAAACGATGACGAATAACGATATCCTAAAAAAACTTCGCGTGGCTTTGATGCTCCGTGATGATCAAATAGTTGAGATTTTAGAATTAGTAGATTTTAGAATTACAAAATCAGAATTAGGGGCTTTTTTCAGAGCTGAAGATCATGAAAATTACATGGAATGCGGTGATCAGGTTTTGCGTAACTTCCTGAATGGATTGGTAATTCATTTAAGAGGAACCAAAGAAAATCCTAAAAACCCGAATGATGTTTTAGCGAAACATAAAGCTGAAATTCCCAAGAAAGATAGCACTAAAGAAAGACCTGAATTTAAAGCAAGTGCAAAAGACGCTGAAAAAGGAAGAGGCGACAAAGCACCTTCTAAAACGGGTCCGGCTGCTAAAAAACCTTTCAAGAAAAAACCTGCTACACCTAAAATTCAGGTTGTAGAGAAGGTTGTTTATAAAAACGGTAAGAATAAAAAGTAATTTAACCGCAAAGGGCGCTAAGATTTACGCAAAGTTCGCAAAGCTATATTGATAAAGCTTTGCGAACTTTTCGGTTATATAAAATCCTACAAGCAAAAAACTTTGCGCACTTTGCGGTTAAATAGCCAGCAAAAAAAATCCCTCCAATTTCTTGGAGGGATTTTTTATATAAATTGATTTCTTATTTGATTAAGAAAGTGCAGCTTTAACTTGGTCAGCAGCTTCTTGAAATTGAGTAGCTGATAAAATTGGCATACCAGAGTTGTCAATTAATTCTTTTGCAATTTCAGCATTTGTTCCTTGCAAACGAACGATAATTGGCACATTGATAGCATCACCCATATTTTTGTAAGCATCAACAACTCCTTGTGCCACACGGTCACAACGAACGATTCCACCAAAAATATTGATCAAAATTGCTTTTACGTTTGGATCTTTTAAGATAATACGGAAAGCAGTTTCAACACGTTTTGCATCAGCAGTTCCACCAACGTCTAAGAAGTTAGCAGGCTCAAAACCAGCGTATTTAATTAAATCCATAGTTGCCATTGCAAGACCAGCTCCGTTTACCATACATCCTACAGTACCGTCAAGATCTACATAGTTCAAACCTACTTCTTTAGCTTCAACTTCGATTGGATTCTCCTCACGGATATCTCTCATTTCAGCATATTTTGGTTGTCTGTATAAAGCATTATCATCGATATTTACTTTAGCATCAACAGCCATAATTTTGTTATCAGATGTTTTCAAAACCGGGTTGATTTCAAACATAGAAGCATCAGAACCAATGTAAGCATTGTATAATGAATCGATGAATTTAACCATTTCTTTGAAAGCATTTCCAGAAAGACCTAAGTTAAAGGCAATTCTTCTTGCCTGAAAACCTTGTAATCCAACAGTTGGATCAACTTCTTCAGTAAAGATTAAGTGTGGTGTGTGCTCAGCAACTTCTTCGATATCCATTCCACCTTCAGTAGAATACATAATCATGTTACGTCCTGTAGCTCTATTCAATAAAACAGAAACATAAAATTCAGAAGTTTCACTTTCACCAGGATAGTATACATCTTCAGCAACTAAAACTTTGTTTACTTTTTTACCTTCAGCAGAAGTTTGAGGTGTAATCAATTGCATTCCGATAATTTGTCCTGCAATTTCTTCAACTTGTTGAAGATTTTTAGCCAACTTAACTCCACCACCTTTTCCACGTCCACCTGCGTGAATTTGTGCTTTTATTACGTGCCATCCTGTACCAGTTTCGGCAGTTAATTGTTTTGCAGCAGCCACAGCTTCAACCGCATTATTAGCCACAATTCCGCGTTGAATGCGTACTCCGTAACTAGCTAAAATTTCTTTTCCTTGATATTCGTGTATGTTCATAATATAGAATTTGTCTGGTTCTGAATTTATTTCAGAATAAAAGTGCGACAAAAGTAGCAAAATTCAACTTAATAGTAAAATCTTTTTCAATTAAAAATGAGTCTATTTCAGATTCCTTTATAATTATTTTCGAAAGCAAATAAATAGTTAAACAATTGCTTTGTTAATGTTAACAGAAAATCACTATATCGTTTGATATTTAACAAAAATACCAATGAATACAATACCTTACCGTTGATTTTTCCTAATATAATTTAAAACATATTGCCATTTTATCATTTAGCAATGGTTTAAATATAATTATT
>Ga0247813_10000892_pt1 | contig 24134 bp, 19 predicted proteins | sample UWRJL169409C1_FD_180719 | JGI IMG/M metagenome (GOLD analysis project Ga0247813, IMG submission 180719) | Plant litter microbial communities from Arlington Agricultural Research Station in Wisconsin, United States - UWRJ-L169-409C-1 | ecosystem: Environmental > Terrestrial > Plant litter >...
ACCGCTCCACTCAACCAGCTGAATGCAACGGTACGAACCACCAGGAGCGTCAGCCTTTATGAGTCGCCCTTTATCAATTCTACACAAGTCAGCATACTTAAATCAGGCACCATACTCCGGGTAAATGCAGCCTCCGCCAACTGGTACCAGGTAGAAATGCCCGACCGAACCATTGGATTTGTACCTGCCACGTCTGTAACAGCGACCAGTAAACCTCTAAGAACACTCAAAATCAAACCGACACAAGTGGACGTATTAGATGCACCCGCAAGCTTAGCTGCAGTAAAATTCAGGCTTACTGAAGGGAGTAGCGCAGGGTTGTTAGGTGAGTTTGGAACTTATCATCTGATTATCGCTGAGGATCAGCAGACCGGGTGGATTCCCGCTTTCTAAATAAAAAATAAATGATAACAATACACGCAAGTTGAAAGAAAAGCGATAATAACGAACCTTCGAATCCGAAAGCCCCACCATTCCAGATATTGTCTTTTATACGCATATGATTAATAACTGAATGGATGTGCCTGCCGCTTACATTAAATCCGAAAATTGCCCCCTGAAAAAAGTTCCAGCTAAAATGGAGTGCGATCGGGAACCATAAATTGTGTGTATATAAATAAGACAGGCCCAGTAAAATCCCTGCAAAAAACAACTCTACTGCAGCAAACCAGGTATAATCTGCATTAGCGATATGCATCATGCTGAACAGGCAGGAAGAAACAGCCAGTGCCCCATACCTATTCATGGAACCCATCAGGTTTTTCAATATATACCCTCTCATTAATAGCTCTTCACTAAAGGCAACAAGGATCAGAAAAAACACATTTATCAGCATTTCCTCTGGAACGAATGTACTGTTCAGATACCTGATCTGTCCAGCAGCAATCAACACAAAATAACCTGAAGCCATAATTACGGCACCCATTAACAATCCCCAGATTACATCCGTTAGCCTGAAATGGTCTAAACCAAGGCTTGCGAAAGATCCTTTATCCCGGTATTTACGAAGGAGCCATACAACTAAAAACGTACCTGCGGCAGTGCACACCATAATCCATAGCGTCTGGCGACTGTTCAGCTGGGTACCAAGATCTTCGAAATGCAATCCGAGCATCAATATGCCTGCGTATTGAAAAAGGCCGACGACCAGAAAATATGGAATAACCAACTTTAAGACACCATACCAGTTTTCCTTAACCTCACTTTTTTCCACTGTTTTTCTTTAAGCTGTAAACATACTGAAGCCGATGAAGGAAAACAGGGAATAAAAAATATTTTTAATTGATTATTCTTAGCACAGCTCAGCAGCCCCCGAGTGGATAAGCGTTTCATTGAAGTGCAGGAAGTATAACATCTAATTTGATTAGAAGCAGCTGATCATTCCTCAAAATATAAACCCTAATAATCTGATAAAAAAAATAAAACACTTAGCAGTTCAAACAATTATTTTTAAATCTATACATGGCGTTACTAAATCATTAAATGCATTTAGCCTAAAAATGAGGATATAGCAGCTAAAAAATATCAATTTAGTTTAATAATATTTTTTTATAATTGTCGTAATTACCTGTGTAATTCAATAGTATAGCAAATAATATGTCAGCAAAACGAGGTGCGTTCCGTTCTTATTCTGATACAGAACTTACGTTCCAATTAAAGGAAGGTGAGAAAGTCGCATTCGATGAGATCTATGAACGGTACTGGAAAAAACTCTATAATGATACTTATAAAAGATTAAGAAGAGTAGAGCAGGTAGAAGAGATTGTTCAGGATGTTTTTACTGATTTATGGGCAAAAAGAAGCACTAAAAATATTGAAAACCTATATGGATACCTGCTTACAGCGGTCCGCTATCAGGTCTTCATGTTGTACAAAAAAGGTAAAACCTCGCCTATTTTTGAAGAGCCTTTAGAACATCTGGCACTGGACTCGCTCCAGGCCGATTCCCTGCTTAATGTTAAAGAGCTGAAAGGATGTATAGCGTTGTGGTTATCCATGCAGCCAGAAAAACGTGGGGAAATCTTTCGGTTAAAATACATGGAAGATCTCACTACCAGGGAAATCAGCGAAATGCTGGGGATTTCACAAAAGACAGTTCAGAACCAACTGCTCACTTCCTTTACGAGCCTTCGGGAATTTCTGAGCAAACTGATGATCCTGCTAACACTGATGTAACTGGTCCTTCAATTAAGAATTTCATGATTGCTGCGCAGCTTACTTTCACAGTAAATTCAGGCAAATTGTTATCTTTAACTACCTGTTACTGCTAATAACAATCTGTACGTATCTGCTCATGCGATTGATAATAGCTTGTACCTTTCCCATTCGTTGCCAGGCAGACTGCATCTATCAATTCAAATACGTCTTTCTGCATTGCCAGAGAACCACAGATCATCAGTACCCCGCCCCTGCCAAGCAACCCGGCTATCGAATTTACATCCCTGGCAACCAAGTCGCTTACATATCTCTTTTCACCTTCCCGGGAAAATGCAACCTGCACATCCTTAAGCTGCCTGATAGCAATATTCGCACTCAAAAGGGGCTCATATAATTGGTAAGATGAATTATCCCTGAAACCACAATACAACTGACAGGATATTTGCTTTTTATTTTGGCTTACCATTCCCAGAAATGGCGCAATACCTGTACCATTAGCAATCATCACCACTTCTTTTGCCTGGGCGGGAAAATGAAAGTGGGCATTGCTGATAATTTTCGCGTGGATTTGCTGACCGGTACTTAACTGATGTAAAAAGCCTGAACCAATTCCCCCCGCATGCAGCCTGACACTTAAGCGGATCTCTTTATCAACAACACCTATAGAATACAGTCTTTCACGGTAATCATTCTTCGGGTAAATTGCCAATAGATCTCCTGACTTCACTGCCAATCTTTTCTTATTTTTGAAACTCACTACAAATGTACCGTCTCCCCGTCCGGCGGCAATATTTGAACTCACTGTCAATGCCTGCAGTTGGAGCGCATGAGAAGCAGTCATTTCAGAAAGTGCGTCAAGCGAGATTCCAATCTGTTGCGCAAAAGCTTCTGACCATAAACGGAGTTCATCTGGTGACCGGTCATCTACCGTATGAATATCTGTAAGTGCTGAGGCCCATTTTTGTCCGGACAGTAAATGGTTAACATCAAAAGCGTATTTGCAGAAATCCGGATAGGCATGTGACCCAAAACCAAGAACAGAATATTTTATGGCCTGTTGCTGTGGAAACTTCTGTACTAAACTTTCAAATTTTGAAGCATTAGTGGGCGCTTCTCCTAAGCCATATGTAGCAGTTATCACAACTAAGTATTCAGCACATGGATAAAGCTTATAATCGTTCAGCTCGGTCAGAAATGACCGTTCTCCAGCTTTTAGCAATTGCTGATGTACAGCCTGTGCAAAACGAAAAGTATTGCCATTTTCAGACCCTACGAGGATAATATACCGACTTTCAGCAGCTGAGAATTTATTTTTAGTACGCGCTACTCTTCTTTTTAGAGTTATTGCAAAACCAGAGTAGATAAAAAACAAGATATTTGCCGAAGCAATTGCTAAAACTACAGCCCATACGAAACTTGCCTGTCCGGTATGAAGATTGAGGCTTAAAATAGTCAGCCCAACTGTCGCAGGGTAATTTTCTTCATCCAATATCTCGCCCGTGACCTGGTTTACCGCCACCTCCCGGTCCTTTAATTTGAGCGTGTAAAAATCTTCTGCATCATCAGAAAACGGAAATTCTACTTCCTGGACTTCCGAAAGCTTAATAGATTTAAAGACCCCAAATTCTGTTGCATTCCTTACTGGCGCGGATTTTATCGCATCGGAGTCAACCTCTGTAGATTTCGTTACGGTGTTGATTAATCCAAAGCGTGCAACTGAAAGATACGTGCCACTAAGGGATATGATCAGGATGGGCACTAATGACCACCTGCCAAGTACAACATGATAATATTGGGCGAAATTATCTTTAGCGATCTTATTAAAAAAACGTTTAACGCCACGTTGCCGCTGGACAACCAGTATCGTTCCGGAAACAGTGATCAGCAGCAATAAAAAAGCAGTTATCCCCACAAAAACGCGTCCGGTTTCATGTAGGAACAATGACCTGTGCAAAGCTATGGTCCATTGAAAAAGCTCACTTTCTTTGCGGGGGACACCTAAAATAGCCCCTGTTTTGGGATCCGCGTAGGCAAGGAGCTTTTCACCTTTATTATCCGTTCCCTGTATTTTTACAAAATGATTTGCGTCGACGGTAAGACTGCTAATTTCCGGATACACTTTACGCAGTAAAGGGATGGTTTCGTCCAGGGTTAGGTCATCAAATCCAGCTACGGAGTAGGGCTGTATTTTTTCAGTTATCGGTTTAAAAGCCAGGATCACTCCGGTAACTGATGCCAGTGCCAGAAAAAGGAAAGAAGATACAGCCAAAGCCAAATGACTGTATCTCCAGATCGAAATTGTCATGATGTAGAACCGGCTTAATTTGGGATAAACCTCACATAACGGATGTAACCCGTGCCCTCACTCTTCCCCGCAAGTTTTTCAGTTGTCAGTGGTATTTCTAAATCTTTTACCTGGTAAGCTTTGTCTTCAACTGCGCTTTCAAATCGCAAACTGTAGCCTTTATTAATCTTTGAATTGTCGATTTCAATTACATTCACACTTCGGTCGCCGCCTGTTACGGAAGCACCTGTGATTGCACTGATATTAGTTGGTTTTTTGGTATAGAACTTATGCCATTCTTTCAAGGAGTTATACCATTTTTTATCCGGGCCCAAAACATATAACGTTTTTTCATAGGCTCCTTTACTATCAATTAAAGATATTACAATATAGGCTCCTTCACCCATAAAATTGGTCATCTGCACCATACATTTGTATTTGTTGGTCGCAGCTTTCTGAGCAAATAAAGTAATACTGATTAAAGTAATCAGCAGGAATAACAGGGTCGTTTTATATATTTTTAACATCAGTTTTATTTCAAAAAGTCAACAGATACATTATTTTTAGCCAGCGATTCATTTTCACTTGCAAGATCATAGGCTGATTCTTTCATATTATTCAATATATCTTTTTTGGCGCCTATACCCACCAGATATTTTAATGTTTCATCATCTTTTGATAACATTGCAGCCCTGTGTAAAACTGTTACACCATCCTTATTAACACTGTTTACATCGATGCCGAATTCGTGCACCCGCTTTAAAAGTGCGAGGTCATTTTTAATGATGGCTAAATGATATAGGGTGTTACCATTTTGCTGCGGTTTGCTGACATCCAGCCCGTTACTTTTTAATATAGCAAGCTTACTCTCGAAATCTGCTGTTCTGGAACCTGCGGCAGAACGGTTCCCTTGTCTTCCGGAAGAAGGATAAGAATCTAACAGGTAAAAGGCAAGATTATTACCGCTTTTATCTAAAATCGTTGTTTTAGCGCCTTTATTGATCAGCAATGTGACCACTTCAGGAGAATTATTTTGTACGGCCATTGCTAAAGCTGTCATTCCTTCTTTGTTAACCTGGTTAATATCCTTAACCTTTGAAGCTAACAGAGTGATTACTTCGGGGTCGCGATTTGCTGAAGCAGCATTCATTAACACACTGTTACCTTTTTCATCTGTTTGGTTTAGATCAACGCCCTGAGTTAAAAAATGCTGAATTATAACTGTCTGATTTGGTTTACGTACAATCTGGTGCAAAACATTACCCGTCTGGTCGGCTACAGTAACTTTCAGTCCCAGGCTCTCCAGGTATTCGTAAACAGTAAGTGGGGTCGCAGCCCGTCTTGATCCCTGAGCAGCCATCAGCATCGCATTTGGAGTAGGCTTAATCCCTTTAGCCAACAGAGCCTTTAGCATTTCAATATTACCTGATCTGACCGCATAGCTAAATGCATTATTTCCTTCTTTATCTTTACTGTTAATATCCAAACCCTTAGAAACAAAATAGTTGGTTAGCTTTAAATCTTTGTCATTTCCAATAGCTAACAGTAGTGCGTTGGCACCATTCTGATTCAGGTCTTTTTTTAGATCAGCGCCATTCGCAAGGCAGATATCATACACCTTCGTATTTTGCTGTCCGCTGCCTGCGGCAAAGTTTAACGGAGTTGCGCCATGGCTGTCAATAAAACTTGCTTTAGCACCCTTAGCAACCAGATACTCCATAATTTCTACATTACCTTTACTCGCAGCCCAATGCAGATAGATACGTCCGTCATGGGTTAGTTTGTTGACATCATTTCCTGGCTGCGATAAAAGATATTTGATCACTTCAGCTGGTGCGTCAGAATTTATTGCCATCACAACGGGATCAAAGCTCATACTATTAAATTGAGCAGCATTGTTCCCTTTTTCCACTTCAGTCTTGATCATTGTTACATCAGGTTTACCTTGCCAGAAAGATTGTTGTAAAAGGCTATTTTCCTGTGCATGGGCAGTGAGGGAAATAAATGCAGAAATAGCAACGACTAGTCTTTTCATTAGATTTTTTGTTAAAGTTGATGAAACACTATCTAACTCTCCAATTCATTTTCTGAATATGGTATAAGCAGATGACAGTTCCATAATATTTATTATAGATAAATTAGCAACATTGCCCCGTGAAATTAATTAAGATCAGCAACATTAGCAATAATTAGTCTAAATAATGTTGCAAAATAACATTTCCTGATTCAAAACTCAACTTATCATACTGGCTTTTTACAAATAATCCGTTCAGCGCTGTTATTTGTGCATTTACCGTCATTTATTATAGGATAAGCCAAGTAACAGATACTGTAAACGCACAAATAATAAATCTTTATTGTCCCTTAACATGTTATCTTTGCAGCAGATATGCAGCAATCTACGATGAAAACAATAATAAAGCCCCTCTTCATTTTCAGCCTCACCCTTCTATCTTTTAACGCTATTTCTCAAAACAAGATGTTAAGTGTAGACGAGCTGATTAATAAAACTGATCCGGCTTGGCCACTTGTCCAAAAGTGGATTGATTCTGCGAAAAATAAAGTAGAAATTCTGCCTGCGGATCCTGCCAGGGCGAGCGAAGCTCTTTACAACACACAAGTTTCAACCTATTCTACTTTGGGTGCTGTAATATATAACACCGGAGGCATTATGGTAGATAATGGATGGATCCGGATACTGGGATCAGCCAGCGGACGTCTTAACCGTTCTGTACCAGAGTGGAACAAAGGAAAAACTATAGTGGAATTTGGTGATAAGCCAGGTTATCTTCTGGTAGCAGACGATGCCGTGGGCGGCTTTTTCGCAATAAACTATGGTGCATTTGGTACAGATCTGAAAAACGTTTATTACCTTGCGCCTAACAGTTTAAACTGGGAACCACTTAATGCTGGTTACGGCGAATTCATCCTATTCTGTTTCGATAGTGACCTTTCTGTTTTTTATAAAGGATTACGATGGTCTTCCTGGGACCAATTTATTGGTAATCTGGATGGAAGCAAATCTTATAGTTTCCGACCCTATTTATGGTCAGAACAAGGAACAGATATCGATAAGTGTACACGCAAACTAGTCACAACAGAAGAGCTTTTCAAATTTAACATAGAAAAACAAAAAGAGCTTAAAGCAGTTGCAGTCAAAGGGTTATAAAACTTTCAAAAGTAAAGAAGGGTAATTTAATACGGTTACAACTCTGCATTTTTTAAGGAAGCATGTGCGATGATGTCATGTATTTTGATATCCAACTCGTTTGCTGCCCTTTCAAGTATTATAATCTCCTCCTTTTCTGTTTCATAACCATTCAGTTTAAAGATTTCTATCAAGCCCAATATTGAAGAGACCGGACGTCTTATTTCATGCGATTGGATCAGTGCGATAGCTTCCAGCGACTGTTCCCTTTCATTAATTTTCGTCTGCGAAGTTTTTAGTTCTGAAATGTCAGTTGCACTGTAACTGATTCCGATAATGTTTCCATTTACATCAAAAGCGGGATCATAATTAAACTGCCACCAGATTTTATAATTAGAATGTACAACAAACTTCTCTTCAATGACACGCTCACCTGCCCTGGCTTTATTAAAATTCAGTAAAAAATCGTAAAGGAACGCATCACCGATCACATCAGTAATTGTCATCCCGATTGCAATCGAATTTTGGTAATTGTCTTCCATAAACTCAAAAATCACCTTATTAAAAAAGAGTACTTTGAGATCCAGATCAATCAGCATCATGCACGATTTAGAGCTTTCAAACAACGATATTAGTGCAATTTCATTCCTTCTGGCCTCGAGAAATTGTTCTTTCATAATTTGCTGGCTATAATCAAACTCCAGCAAATGGACTACTTGTTTTGACAGGATTTCGAGCATCATAATCTGCTGGGCCGAAAGTTCCTGTGGCTCGTAACCTATTACACAGAGGCTGCCTAACTTTAACCCGTCCTGGGTAATGAGTGGAGCGCCGGCGTAAAACTGGATATTAAGCCCCCGATCATTTGGATGACTGGCAAACCTGGGATCATTAGCCGTGTCTGGGATCACCAAAACTTCATTCTGAGTAATTACATGATTACAAAATGCATTTTCCCGTGACATCAGTCCATCATCTATGCCAATGCCAAGCCTGAAGTATTGTGTATCCGCATCAAGCAATGTAATCAGAGCTATTGGTGTACCGCAAATTTCTGCAGCAGCTTCCACTATTTCCTTCAGTTCAGTTTCTTTGCTGATTTTCAGGTTCAGCAATCTATCTACCGCCAACAAACGATCCAGCTCCTTATGATGCATATATTTGAACAATCCCTGTTAATTTTATACCAATTACGTGTAAAAATAAGTAATAAATTTAGCATCGCTTTTACAAAAAAAACAGGAACACTTAATGGGAGTTAGAAAAATTATAACATTACTGTAAGTTGTAAAAAATATAAACATTTTTTCTAAATTAGTAATAAGATTAAAATTTATGAAACCACAACTCCTTTTCTTTATATTGCTATCCATAGGTTTAAATGCGCATAGCCAGTTTAACGAGTCCAGATTCAGACCAGGTGCTAAAATCGGTTTTAATATCTCCCGCTTTACCAGAGATATTGATGTTTTTGACCGACCCGTCGAACCTTACAGTTCTTTTAAAAATAGTCTAAGAGGATCGTTTACAGGTGGTGTTACACTCGATTTTAAAATGGAAAAAAAATTCACTTTCGGCATGGAATTGCTTTACAATTCCCGGGGAATGGATTATTCGCAGGTGAACGACAGGGTAATTATAGAGACTGAAAGCGGAACAACAAAAAAAGCGTATAATAATTATACATACATGGTAGATTACCTCGAATTACCGCTGACAATCAACTATAATTTTAAACCCGAAACTTCAAAAAATAGTTTCATTGGTTATGCAGGTATAGCGCCGGCTATGTTGGTTAACAAAAAAACAAAATTAACTTATCCTAAATCAGATCCAGACAATGAAAATCAAAAAGGTGATCTTTTGTATGTCAACTCATTTGTGAAAAGTTTTCTTGCAGGTATCCAGTTTGGGGAATCCTACCCGGATACATATCTGTATCTTGATTTACGTGGAAACTACACCTTGTCAAGAATCTTTAACAGACCTGTAAATGATGTCTCAAAAAACCTGGATACCCGAATGTTTACTTTTACATTCTCTTTTGGGATTAAGTTTTAAATTCTTCTGAATTACACAGATTATATCTGCTTAATTTCCCGTACGCCGAATTTTAATCTAAAACGCCTCCCCCAGATTAAAAACAAATGTATTGAAACCCTTACTTCCAGCAAAATCAACACCGATATTGGTATTTGATCCCTTATTGAACTTCACCCGGATTCCGGTTCCCGCTGCAGGATGCCATGATGTAAACAATGTCCGGGATCCGCTCACAGAATTTACATTAGCGAAAACTACAAATCCGAGTAAACCATTTGCAGTGATATCCCTTCGGTATTCGCTTTCTAAATAAAATAACGTTTTCCCACGATAGCGGTTTTGCTCAATCCCACGGGCAGATCGGTTGAAAGGATCCCATCCTGTACTCGGCAAATCAAGATATGGAGCATTGCCCTTTACGACCGTCCATAAATACGACCATAATGCGAGAGTATTTTGTTTTTCAGGTTTTGAAGGATCCAAAGAAAAATATTTACGCATATCAAGAAAAAGAGACTGCCAATTGTTGTTGCTGCCTAAAAAGCCCGGGTTTACCCTATAGACCAGATTGCTGTAAGCACCCGGCAAAGGATTAATAGAGTTGTTGCGTGTATCATAGAGCAGGTTAACGCTCAAACCAGATGAAAACGAATTACTACCTGTGCCATAAGCATAACCGGTATAAGTTGTCAGATCCGCTCCGGAATCTTCTGTTTTAATCTTAAAACGGTAGTCAAGGTTATAACCAAAACCAGCGAAAAAGTATGGTTTAATTCTTTTGAGCGCATTCTGATGAAAACGAATATAATTATAGTCTACCAGTATACGTTCATCAGTACCATTACGACTGCCAAGTCCCCATGTATATTGCGGATAAACCAGGAACCTCAGATCACTTTGTAAAGTCCAGGTATTATCCGGAAGCCAGATATTTGCACGCAAGGGCAAACCAAACCGTCCCTTAAAGTTCCAGTAAGGGGCAAATGTGACACTTGAAATATTGGTTGTGCGCTTAGGACCTAAATACACCGCAGCGGTTGTACTGGTAATCAGTACACGGCCACTTCCACCCGGGGCAGCACTACTGATGGGCAGGATCGAAAAGTAAATCTTCTTATCCCGCTGCTCCCGCATTTTTTTTGCCCTGATATGAAAGATATCTTTAGCAAGATCTATCAGATCCGTCTGCACAGAAGTATCCCTCACAACAGCCTTTTGAGGAATCATATTCGGCGTGTTTTGTGCCAGGGCAACCAGCGGGGATAAACCCAGTAAAATTAAGAAGGACTTAAATTGCATGGTATAAATATTTCACAGATGAATGTACCACATCAGATCACAACATCCAAAACTTTATTACCGCTTACACATCTTTTATGCTTTCAGGTGGATAAATGACAAAAGAATAAGGGTTTGGAACCGGGCTTTTGTAGGGTGAATAAGAACCCAGGTAATTAACAACCTTACTTTCATCAGTTTTATTGATAAAAAAGTCAGATGACAATAAATAATATTTGATTAAATCCCTGATCCGGTCAGACTTTTTATAATTTAAACGCATATAATACGTAACCTTCCACTTCAGGGCAGATACCGTATCATTGCCGATTGCCTGGAAATAATCATCCACAAAACTTACGACACTTCCCGGCGCCAGTTTTAAATAATGCAATTCTCTTTCAATTGACATGACGGCATATTTTTTAACATCCGGCGCAACATAATAAAGTACAGGCGGAATGAAACACATGCCCGCTCCTATACCTGCCAGGGTTATAAATTTTCTTCTTTCCACATTAAAAGATTTTATCAGCTGCAAATAATGACATCGCAGACAAGGTTAACGTTGGATTAGAAGGGCCAAAAGTCGTGAACGAACTTGCGCCCAGAACAAAAAGGTTGCGGTATTGGTGGTGGATCATATGTTTATCAACTACACCTGTTGTTTTATCTCTACTCATCCGTGTCCCGCCTATAATATGCCCTTCATGGGAGGCCGGTGCAAGATGGATCAGCTCTTCTACAGGCAGACAGGATAATATCTCCGGTAATTTCTTTTTCATATTTTCCACCCCCTTCAGGGTATAGTCAGACCTTTCCCGGAAATGGATTTCCGGAATAAACTTATCAGATGATGTAGTCACATAATTTGAAAGTAAAGGCAGGTCTTCAAATACCATTCTGAAACTCGCTACATTTAAATGTTTGCCCCGCTCCAGACGGATGTCGTATGGAGCATTATTAGCTTCGATCAGACAGGCGGCATAGTCTTTACGGTGAGCACCGTCATATAACATATAACCATTTGCATTCACCCAGTTACTTCCGCCTGCATTAGTCATGTTTTCCAGGTAAATTAATACCTGCATGCCCAGCTGCTCCCCTATTCCTTTTCCTGTAAATGGGTTCTTATCTCCGCCATTCAATAATATATTAGCATTAAAGAATGGATTCGCTCCAAGCACAACCACTTCTCCCTCAACAGATAGCATTTTACCGTCTTTTTCAAAGAGCACTTTTTTTACCACATCGTTGACGGTATATAGGCTATAAACCTGTGCTCCATAGACTAACTCCACACGTGGATCCTGGTAAACATGCATTCCAGAATTTTCTATTGTAAATTTCGCATCTACAGGACATGTTTCGCAGGTACTGAAAGCCATACAGCCGTTCCGGCCGTGCGTTGCTTTACTTGCTCTTGCCCCGGGCTGACTTACATACTGGTTACCATAGGTTTTATGCAGGATCTTGTCAACAAGTGTAAAAGCATGCGGTGGTAAAGGATACTTCCCTTTCCTGGGGAAAGGTGTACCCTCAGGTCCGGAAACAGACATCATTTCTTCTGCTTCATAATAATACGGATCCAGGTCGTTATAATCGACAGGCCAGTCTTCGGCTATACCATAAGTACTCTTCAGCTTAAAATCATTCGGCATAAAACGTGGTGTGCATCCCCACCAGCAATTGGAAGATCCACCGAAAGCGGTAGTGAATGGCCACTCCTTCTCTTTATTTAAGTTGATAATGTTGTTTTCCCATGGCTGCTCGTACTGCTGATAGGAGGAACTTAAACCTTTTTTAATCTTTAGCCGCTCTGCCTGCGGATAAAAATTCCCCTTCTCCAGCACCAGAACCTTGCTGTTTTCATTTGTCTTTGCTAAATATTTATGGAGAAAAAAGCTGGAGGCAAATCCGGTTCCCACAACTACCAAATCGTAATGATTGTACTTCATGAATATTATATTACAGCAGATTATATATTAGTTAAAAATTGGTTAGTAGTTATTTGCATGCTGAAGAAACCAGTGTAACCATGGAATTTCCACGAACATCAGGACGCACAATAGTGCGGTAAAAAGCATCAGGTAAACCATAAACCATTTCCTGGTATACAATTTTTCAGAACCCTGAACAGGCGAATCCGTTAACAATCCTATCCGCAGATACCATGAAAATAAAAGGGCGAAAAACGGAAAGCTCACCAAAAGTTCAATCCTGTCTTTAATTAAAAAAATACCGAGAAAAAATGCGGAAGTAATTGCATAGAAAAACATAGATACCAGCAGGCTGTTCTCCGTATAAAATTTAAAAGAACGGCGATACTGACCTGCTATGGTAGGGTCAGCAATCAGTCTGTATTCTGCAAATCGCTTCGTAGCCATTAAAAACGCACCTCCCATCCAGTAGGCAATAATAATACTAACCGGCGGAAAGGTGTTGATCCAGTCTAAATCCCATTTTGTATTTGGAATACCCAGTGATGGACTGAAAATAAACCAACCTGCCGCAAAACGGATCGGATTGTTGACCGACTCGCTTAATACATCCAGAAAAACACGATCTTTGCTTCTGAAAGGTTTTACATTATAGATTACACCCATTACCAGCAACAGAAAAGCCATGGACATAAATTTTATCGAAACTAAATAGCCCAAAGCCAGTCCCACTACAGCCAACAGTACATATTCAGAATAAAGTATTACAGGATTGATGACAGAAATAACTGACGACCTGTTTTTCTTAAGCGGATGATATTTATCAAATGATTTATCAAGGTACTCGTTAATTACGTAATTCGCAGACGCAATTAAACAGATACTTATTACTCCGACAAGAATTTTTACACCCAGTGACAGTGTAAATGGTGTGTGAAAAATTGAAAGGGCAAATAGCATTCCCGGAACCATAAATACATTCTTCACCCAGTTGTCGGGCCTGATCACAGCTATATACTCCTTTAAAGTAGCAGGCTTAAGGACTGGTGAATGCCCGTCACCAGGTATAAAAGGTTCATTTACAGCAATTTTTTCGATCATTTTTATTGATTTAGCGTCTGGCTCAAAAGAAGAATTAGAATTCCGGTTAAAAAAAGGGAACTCCAGAAATTACTCTCCCCAGCTTGTTACTGGAAACTATTTCCGCTATTTCTTTATTATTAAACTATAAAAATATCAAAACTTTCGATATTGCAGAAGAAAATAGAAAAAGTAATCAGCCAATCACAATTGTGCAAAGACAGTATAAATTCAATGAAGACAAATAACATACCAGTAAATGGTTTTCAGCAGGAAAACAGCAACATTCGTCTATGGATACTGCTAATTTCTTCAGCCGGGATTCTTCTGCGCCTTTTTCATTATTGGTATAATCGCTCGCTTTGGATGGATGAAATCTACCTTTCTTCCAGTTTTCTCCATTTCAGTTATTCGGACCTGGCAACCCGGGCGCTGGATCATGACCAGAAAGCACCTATCGGTTTTCTGTGGCTGGTAAAACTAACTGTCGACCTTTTTGGCAAAAATGAAATGGCATTACGTTTGATTCCCTTGCTTGCTGGAATCGCATCTGTTCTTTTGTTTGCGAAAATCTGCCGCTATTTTCTTTCTCCTGTTTCCAGTCTACTCGCAGTTGTCTTGTTTGCGTTTGCACCTGCACTAATTTATCATAGTGTAGAAATTAAACAATATTCTACGGAATGTCTTGCTACGGTTATAGCTTTATATCTATATATCCGCTTTAAGCATCAGCAGGAATGGAAAGATAAAATCTTATGGGGCGCATGTGGTGCACTTACGCTTTGGTTTTCGTATTCGGTGATTTTCGTCCTGGCAGGCATTGCAGGGGGCATGACGCTCAACAGTTTGTTAAAAAAAGATTGGAAGATTTTACTAACTAATCTGGTGCCTTTTTTTATCTGGTTAATCAGTTTCGTTATCAATTATTTATTGTTTACACACCGGCAGGCAGAATCACAGTGGGTGGTATACTTTTTCAAAACTTACGGCAACTTTATGCCACTCCCACCTTATAACCTGGAGGAGCTTAAATGGTTCCCGAGAAACCTGCAGCAAATGATGGATTACCCGCTGGGACTGGTTTGGGACCTGCAGAATTATAAAACAGGGTTATTTTTTAAACTGTTGAGTATTCCGGTCATCCCTGTTATCGTATTGTTTACCGGGATCATTTCATTGTTCAGGTCACAGAGAAAAACTTTTTTTGTCCTATTAATTCCTGTTATACTGATGCTGTTTGCTTCAGGAATATTGTTATACCCGCTGACTGAACGGTTTTGGGTATTTATTGCACCTGTTTTTATCCTGTTTATCGCCTTTGGTTTTGAATTTTTCACTATAAAATATAATAAACAATCGTTTTCATTATTTTTTTTCACCATCATCGCTATCGGCCCTGTCATCCAATCTGTTTATTTTGTCATTCAACCAGAAAAATTCTATAAACATAAAAAATCATTGTTACGGGAAAGCCTGGTCAACATAGACGCACATTTCAGGAAAGGAGATGTTGTTTATAATTACTGGAATAATTATCCGGGATTCGATTTTTATACAACTGTACTGCCCATTAGATTTAAAGCGGTTGAAGGACGTGATGTGAGGAAACAGTATAACAGCCTTGAACCCTACAATCAAAACCTGCAAAAGGAGTTTCAGCAGTTTAAAGGAAAAAAACGGGTATGGGTAATTTATAATACGCTTTTCATGACTGACATTGGCGACCTGATTGATGATCCGAAGTGGTATTATCAAAATAATTCTCCAACTGAAAATCTGGTTACAGAACTAAAAAAAGTTGGCAAACCAGTAAAAAAGATCGTTTATCCGGATGTCACAGTTTATCTTTTTGAGTTATATTAAGCTATAAGGTATCGCACACAGCAAGATACCCCATAGCCTAATGTTCTAATAATCGTCGTTTAAAGCAAAAACAGGCTTTCTGGTCATCCATTTTCCCCCTGTGAAATCAGGAAAATCTATAGTTTCATTACCGAGCTCAATCGACTGCTCACTTAACGGTGTAATTGCGCTCCATGCGGCCGCATCATAAACATCGAGGGGAGTTGGCGTGCCACGTTTCGCTGCTTCTACAAAAGCATGGATGACAAAGAAATCCATACCACCATGTCCGGCACCTTCAGCATCATTACCATATTTTTTCCAAAGCGGATGATCATATTTATCAAGCCATGCCTTCGCATTATCCCAGGTATGCGGTTTGCTCTTTCCCTCCACATATATACTATTATTCAGATCCATCCAAAGCCCGTCTGTACCCTGTACCCTAAATCCCAGCGAATAAGGACGCGGGGAATTGGTATCATGCTGCAGGATGATTGTTTCCCCGTTGGCGCAGCTCAGCGTTGTAGTTACAATATCACCCAATCGGAAATTTACCTTTGCATTCGGATGACTTTCACTGGAATTATCAACAATATATTTATGCAAACTTCTTGATTTCGTTGCAAAGGAGCTAAGTTTAATGAAGCGGTTTCCTCTGTTAATATTTATACATTGAGCAACAGGACCAATTCCATGCGTAGGATAAAGGTCCCCATTCCTGTGTACAGAATGGTTGGTCCTCCAGCGCGCTTCCGAAAAACCTTTTTCGTTGAACTCTACTCCCCCTCCATAAGGTTTTATACCATCATTAAATTTTACTACTCTCAGATCGTGCTGGTATCCACCCTGCAGATGCAGTATCTCACCGAAAAGCCCTTGCCGTACCATATTTAAAACCGCAAGTACATCCCTGCGGTAACATACGTTTTCCAGCATCATAACCTGGGCATCATATTTTTCTGCCGCACGAACTACATCCCAGTGGTCCTGTAATGTAATTCCAATCACGACCTCCGATGCCACATATTTTAACCCCGCTTCCAGCGCACCAATAATCATGGGCTTATGCCATTCCCATGGTGTGGCAATCAGTACAGTTTTAAGATCTTTCATCTGCAACATCTTTTTCCAGGCGTAAGTTTCACCTGTAAATATTTTAGGCATCGGCTTACCGCTTTTAGTAATCATCTCCCTGGCAGTATTCAGCATTCTCTCGTCAACATCGCAGATAGCCACCAAGTCTACATCGTCTCTTTTTAATAAAAGCTCCAGATGATTTTGTCCCCTTAACCCCACCCCTATAATAGCTGTTTTCAACTTAGGGGCAGCGCTATTGGCAAAGAGCCCCTGTTCGGGCAAAATGGTAATGGCAGCAGCAGTAAGAGTACTGTTTTTCACGAATTCACGTCTGTTCATAGATTTTTATACGGTTGTATGATGGTTTGGTGTTAGTTTAATAGATAGTATACCTTGTACCGCCAATTTGATGAAGATGGAATGCAACATCAGCGTTCCAGGCCAGTCAGAAGTCAGCTGTTGAGCAGATTTAAGGATGGAACGGGTCAGCCCATATTCATCGACCAGCATCAATTTCGCATAACTTCTACCATTTGGTTGTGGAGTTACAGACATTACCAGCTGTATTCCATTTCCGGTTTCAAAAACAGCCCTCGGGCCGCTCACTTCTCCAATAAAAAGACAACCGCCGTCAATTCCTATTTTCACCCCTCCCGCCTGGAAAGCAGCTGTATTTTCCTTTGTGTCGAGAGTAAGCTTAAAAGCGTGACTGGCCGACCACTCCGGCAACAAACTTTTTGGCACAAACGGACCAGACCATGTTTTGGAATAAATAACATCTGTACCGGTTGCGATATACGCTGGCTTAGCCACTATCGGGTCGGTAAGATCAGCCGCGGCTCCGGTATCCGGGTTTTTATTAAAAATCAGATTAAAAATATCTCTTCTCAACATTGGTGTAACTAAATGATCAATCAAGATAAAACATTTACACTGAATTGATTCGTAACCTCCCTTCAAATTATCACGCAAACGTTTGATAAATATAATTTGATATCCTTTACTATATTTACGATTCAAACGGAAAGAATAGTAATCCGATCAACATGTCTGATAAACCAACTACGATTAAAGAAATAGCTAAACGTCTGGGCGTTTCTGTTTCAACTGTATCACGGGCATTAAATGATCATTCTACAATAGGTTTGGTTACGAAAATGCGGGTCAAAAGACTGGCCGAGGAACTGAATTATGAACCCAATCAGCGGGCTATTCAATTTCTGCAGGGCAGGTCGCATACCATTGGCGTAATCTTGCCAGAACTCTCAGAATCATTTTTCTCCGCTGCAATCAGCGGCATTGAAGATATCGCATTCAAAAAAAACTATACGGTCATATTCGCACAATCACATGATGATGCAGAAAGAGAAAAAATACTGGTCGAAAAAATGCGTACTCAACGGGTGGACGGTCTGCTGGTTTCGGTAGCAAAAACAACAAGCACATTCGAGCACTTTGATCAGCTGAAGAAGTCTGCTATACCTGTCGTTTTTTTTGACAGGATTCCACCGATAAAAAATATACATTATGTAGCATCCAATCTGGAAACAGGTACCTTTAAAGCAGTAAGTTTTTTACTTAAAAAAGGACATCGTGCTATCGGGATGATTAACGGTCCCGCAACCATGCTGGCTACCCAGGAACGGAAAGCCGGGTACATCAGGGCGATGACCTCTCACAGGCTAAAGTTTGATCCTTCACTGATCATTACATGCGACCTGACTGAAGACGGCACCAGGGCAGCGATGGACAAACTCCTGAACCATAAACGTAAACCAGCGTCTATCGTGACATTTAATGATTATATAGCACTCTTTGCTATGCGCTACGCACGTTCTGTAAAAGAGGGAAGTGCGGCTTCTATTGATTTTGTGAGTTATGCTAACCTGCCTATAATCAATTACCTGGACCATACACCAATAGCATCAGTGGAACAGTTTCCTTATCAGCAGGGAGAAAAAGCCGCCGGAATTTTAATTGATCTGATCAGTCAGCCTCAGCAGGATGCGGAGCAAGCATATTATAATGTATTGATTGCATCAGAACTGGTGGTGACGAAACGCTAATAATCACACAACCGTTTGCATAAGCAATCCACCATTTTAAATAGTTATGTTTGATTTTAAGCAATAAAAAACTTGCAATGCTCGATCAAATCTTATTGTTGTACGGAATACGGCCTGCCGCTCATCAAACAGAGGGATTTGGCGATGGCCTGATTAATCATACCTGGAAGGTTAATACTTCAGATCATTCGTATATTCTGCAACAAGTTAACCACAACATATTTAAGTCGCCCCGCATCATAGACCATAATATTTCCAGGCTGAAACAATATTTAAACGCTCATTACCCGGACTACCTTTTTGTCAGTCCGCTCCCTTCCCTATCCGGGTCTACCCTGGTACAAACCACCAATGGTTATTTCCGTCTGTTCCCATTCATCAATGGTTCGCATGCGTATAATGTATTAAGCAAAAAGGAAAATGCTTTTGAAGCCGCCCAACAATTTGGAAAATTCAGCCGCCTGCTTAATGGCTTTGATGCAGCAGAATTGGGATTTACATTACCGGACTTTCATAATTTAAGCTTGAGGTACGGCCACTTTGTTCAGGCATGTGAAAATGCTTCCGCAGAAAGAAAAACAAAGGCTGCTGATTGTATCTCTCAGATTCACGAAAACATAGCTATCGTAAATACTTTCGAAGAAATTACCACTCATTCACAAATTCCATTAAGGGTTATACATCATGATACCAAAATCAGTAATGTGTTATTTGACAGCAATAACAAAGGCATTTGCGTAATTGATCTGGATACAGTTATGCCGGGCTACTATATTAGTGATGTTGGAGATATGATGAGGACTTATTTATCAGCTGCAAATGAAGAAGAAACAGATTTAGAAAAAATAACCATACGTCCGGATTTTCTACAGGCAGTGCATGATGGATATCTCGGGCAAATGGGTGACATCCTGACTGAAAAAGAGAAAAATTATTTTGGATATGCGGGTAGCTTTATTATTTTTATGCAGGCATTGCGTTTTCTGACTGATTATTTGGAAAACGACACTTATTATGGAAGGAAATACGGAGATCACAACCTAAACAGGTCAATTAACCAGCTTACTTTACTTAAAAAGTATCAGGAAATTGAATCCAACAGCTATAAACTATTCAATTAAATACTGCTTGCGCTTTCTTTTTATCAAAATCATGATCAAACCGCAAAAAACGTAATATTGTTACATCAGTTTATATAGTTATTTTTTGCTTTGTCTTAAATTCGTACCTATAAACTAATCACCAGTCATGAAGAAAATTAATACGCTGCTCTGCTGCATGCTTGTTTTCTGTTGTTATACTTTTGCCCAGGGCAACGGTGGCAATAGTTACGTTAAAGCGAATTATACCAAAAAGGATATGTATATCACCATGCGGGACGGAATAAAACTATTTACCTCCGTTTACACGCCTAAAGATATCGCCAAAGACAAAAAATACCCGATGATCATGCAGCGAACATGCTATAGCGTGGCCCCATACGGTGAAGATAAGTATCCCGCCCGTGTAGGTCCTTCAGAAATGATGATGAAAGAAGGCTATATTTTCATCTATCAGGATGTCCGTGGACGGTACAAAAGCCAGGGAACATGGACCAATATGACACCTGTTATTGATAATAAAAAGAACAAAAAAGATGTAGATGAGGGTTCAGATACTTATGATACGATAGACTGGCTGGTTAAAAACCTGCCAAATAATAACGGCCGAGTTGGTCAGTGGGGAATCTCCTACCCTGGTTTTTACACCGCAGCAGGAATTTTATCGAACCACCCAGCGCTTAAAGCATCCTCACCTCAAGCGCCTATCTCGGATTTTTTCTTCGATGATTTCCACCACAATGGTGCGTTTCTTGAAAGTTATATTTTTACATTCCCGGTTTTTGGGGTTCAAAAAACTGATACCACAAGTAAGGCCTGGTATACTGCGCAAAATATCAAAAAAACAAGTAACGATGGCTACCAGTTCTTATTGGATGTAGGTCCTTTAAAGAATTTTGATCAATGGTATAAAGACAATTTTTACTGGCAGGAAACAATGAACCATCCTAATTATGATGAGTTCTGGCAAAAACGCGCCCTTCCAAAACATTATGGCAAAGTAAAACCTGCTGTAATGGTAGTAGGTGGATGGTTCGACGCAGAAGACCTTACAGGCCCGCTTGCTATTCATAAAGCGATTGACAAATCGGATCCTTCAGCATACAACACTATTGTAATGGGGCCTTTTGGTCACGGCAGATGGTCACGTGAAACCGGTCATACTTTACATTCAAATGTATATTTCGGAGACAGTATTGCTACTTTCTACCAGAAAAATATTGAGTCGAAATTTTTCAACCATTTCCTGAAAGGATCTGGGGATAAAAATTCAGGTCTGCCAAATGCATATATGTTTGATACAGGTAAGAAAACCTGGGAAACTTTCGATAAATGGCCTTCGCCTAAAGCGACTCATGAAAAGCTTTACCTGGGCAGTGATGGGAAAATCACTTTCAGCAAGCCATCAGCCACCGGCGCTGTATCTTTCATAAGTGATCCTATGAAACCAGTTCCTTATACAGAAGACAATACAAGTACATCTGGCTTTACTCCTCATAATTACATGAGCGAAGACCAGCGTTTCGCAGGACGCCGTACGGATGTACTGGTATATCAGACTGATGTGTTATCAGATGATATTACCCTGGGTGGAGAACTGATGTCCCATCTTAATATTGCTACAACTGGTACGGATGCGGATTGGATTGTAAAAGTGATTGATGTATATCCTGGCGACGAACCTAATCATGCTTACCTGCCAAACAAAAACATCCTGATGGCCAACTACTGGCAAATGGTACGTTCAGATATTATGCCAGGGAGATTCCGCAACAGCTTCGAAAAACCAGAGGCCTTTGTTCCAAATCAGAAAACAGCGGTTAACTTCAGTTTACAGGATGTACTCCATACGTTTAAAAAGGGTCACCGTATCATGATACAGGTACAAAGCACAGCTTTCCCGCTATTTGCTCGTAATCCCCAAAAATTTGTTGCTAATCCGTATAAAGCAGAGCAAAGTGATTTTATAACTGCAACGCACACTGTATTTAATGACAGTTATATTGACGTAGAAATATTAAAATAAACTATTAATTTAGATATAGTTAGAAAAAGGGTGCTCCGGATGAACTAATGGGCACCCTTTTTGTGTATAGGGTTACGTAAGGCTACTTATTTGCTATAAACCGCACAGCAGCATCTGGTGCGGTTGGTTATGTTATTATATAACAAACCTTTTAAATTAATGTCCTTTCAAACTAGTCAGGGTTTTACCATTCACATAAAACTAACTGAGCAACCGGAATAGCTTAATATACTTTATAATAATTAAACGCAGGTGTGTGCGCTTATGGAGATAGTCCGGTCGGCATTATGGCGGCCGGCTATTTCTTTTAAAGAATAAGTTGCCTGATTATAAACTGAATAACTCCTTAATCCGGTTCAGCTGCCTCCTGGATACCTCAACAGTTTCACCAGAACTTAAATACAATTTTATCCTTCCACCAAACCATTCCTTAACATCCGTGATGGATTTCACATTGACGATCTGCTGTCGGTTTACCCGGATAAAATGCTGTTCATCAAGCGTATCTTCCACCTGCTGAAGTGATTTTAAAACTAAAGGGGCATGCTCATTAAAGTGGATTTGCGTATAATTTCCTTTGCTTTCAAACAGTCTGATCTCACTCAGCGTAACAAACCAACATCGGTTACCATCTTTAACAAAGATCCGGTCGGAAGGCTTCAGCTTATCTTTTTTAACAGTGGCCCTGTAAAGATCGAGCTGCGCTATAATTTTGATCACCGCCTGTTCCAATCTTTCAGGATTAATTGGTTTCAGCAGATAATCTACTGTGTTGTATTCAAAAGCCTGCAGGGCATATTGATCAAACGCAGTAGTAAAAATAACAGCTGGCACACGTTCCAGTTCCTGCAGGATCTCAAACCCGCTTTTCCCGGGGAGGTGAATATCCAGGAAAATCAGATCGGGACTCATCTTTTCAATTAATTGCAACGCCGAGACCGCATCGCCAGCCTCTCCCACCAGGTTTATCATTGGAAATACCTTAAGCAGTTCTGTCAGTTCCCTGCGCGCCAGTCTCGAGTCTTCTATTATAACTGCCTTGATCATTTTTCTATAGTTATTGCCACCAGTACATCTGTACCTGTCTCTGTCATGGTCAGAACAGCTTGATTGCCATAAATTAATTCAAGTCGTTCGTTAATATTTCTTAATCCTACGCCTAAGCTATCTTCTAATGTATTATTGTTTGATAAAGTTCCCGTATTTCTCACTGAAAGTAAGAAAGAAGTGGGGTGGTCTTCGATCGTGATCACAATCTCCCCTCCCTCAGGTTTTAATGCAATCCCATGCTTCACTGCATTTTCTACCAGCAACTGCAATATCATCGGAGGGATTTTCTGAGATAACAATTCCGGAGCGGCATTGATACGGAAACTCAGCCGCTCTTCATATTGTATTTTAACCAGCTGCAGGTACTGCTTCAGCATATTCAACTCTTCTGCTACCGTAGTTTCCATTTCATCGCTGTGCTGTAGTGCATACCTCAGTATTTCAGAAAATTTTGTCACCATGTGGCGCGCCTGCTGATGGTCCTCCAGGATCATAGCCCTGATATTGTTCAATGCATTAAAAATAAAGTGCGGGTTGATCTGTGCTTTCAAATTTCCCATCTGTGCCTTTTGAACCTCTACCTGCAATTGCAATTTCTCTATTTCCGTAACATGATATTGTGTAAAAAGCTGGTAAAGCAGATAGGTAAGATTCCAGACCAGCACAATAATTAACAGTGGAATAATATTCATTATAAAAACGACCGGACGAACATGCAGTTTTTCAGCAAATGGCAGATAAATCAGGCCGTTCAGTATTGTCCAGCAAACAGCAAGGAGTAAACTCGAAACGGTTAGCCGTAAAAGGAAAGACCTCACAGATAGTGTAAATGTGAATTGATGCTTTTTAAGATAAGACCTGTAAAGCGAAGTAAATAGAAACCCACCCAAGGTCACAGCAACAAAATTTAAAAACAGAACAAGATGCTGGATTTCGGGTCTGAGGACCTGAACCAGGAAATTACCTATCCCAAAGACAACCCACACCGTGATCTGTACACGCCAGAACAGGGAACGCAGCGGACGCTTCATTATAGTCCG
>Ga0247813_10000894_pt1 | contig 24073 bp, 25 predicted proteins | sample UWRJL169409C1_FD_180719 | JGI IMG/M metagenome (GOLD analysis project Ga0247813, IMG submission 180719) | Plant litter microbial communities from Arlington Agricultural Research Station in Wisconsin, United States - UWRJ-L169-409C-1 | ecosystem: Environmental > Terrestrial > Plant litter >...
ACATATAAAGCACCGTCGCATTCAGAAATTTTAGGTATCGAGATTGAGTCTACTGGATTTTGATATTCGTTGTTGCCAAACAAGTCAATAATTCCGGACGTGGTTTGAATACTATAAAGCGGAATATTTTGATTTTTAGCATCTTTCTCCGTTTTTTTGTAGCTTACTGATCCTTTTTCTTGTAAAACATCAAATTTCAGCATATTTCCTTCACCCGTCAAAAGCCATTCAATATTAATGTCAGAATGCTTACTTAAGATATTTTCTAACTTGTCGAGACCTATAGTTTTATTGTTTTTTAGCTGACTTGCAAAAGAGCCATTAGACATGCCAACTTCTTTCTCTAAGGCACTCACCTTAATTCCTTTATAATCAAGATAGTGTTTAATTCTCTGTAGTGTATTTTCTGCCATAAAGCATAGTTTTTTAGAAAAAATCTTATATAAATTAGACTATTAAGAAATATCTTACTATATTTGTTACGTAATAAGAAACAAATTAAGCAATGGACAAACGTACGGAAAAAAACACAAAATATACTTACGATCCTAGCCTGATTAAGGCTTTGGTCGAAAAATACGGGTATACTCCTTTTTACATTCGTCAATGTTTAAACCGTAATTCTAATAGTATTACTGCTGATATAATAAAGGCAGATTACAAAGAATTAGAAAAAAAACTAAAAGACATGATTCAAATTTTTAATAATAAACAATAAAAAAGAAAACAATACGACAATTCACCAGAACTAAAAAAAAATGGTTTAAAACTCTAATTACTAGTCTCATTTTTAAAGTTTCTTACTATAACTGCGTATTCACCGCTGCTAAGACATGCAAAGTGCACCTCCAATCACTAAGCTGTTTGCGGTGAATCTTTTAAAAATAAAACTTTAAAATTTTTCGTTTAATGCAATCTTTTAACCTTGAAGAAATGAACACAAATTCATCCTTTTTTGTTTATACACTCCCAAAATCAAATTCGCTTGGACATTATGTAAAAAATAAAGACATCGTTTGTGGGCTTAAAAAAGTAATTGATGCTTTCGAAAAAAATTTTGCAGGATATCAGTGCGGAAATACACAGCTAGAAATTTTCTTTAAAAAAGATAATGAACAGGAGTTAATACTGGCACAGCAAACGATTTCAAAAATGAATATTTTTCTGGGATTACCAGTACATAAATGGGAAAATTCAGGTAACGAATACATCAAGACTTCGATACGTTGGGAAAGTTCTTCTAAAAATATTTTAGATATTTTAGAATTTCTCAAAGTAAATAAAAATGAAGTTCTACCTCTGTTTCATTTTACTTTATTACAATTTTATCATTACGGTACAACAGTAACCGAGAATGCACAAATAAACTATATCATTGATTCCGGTAAATTGTTTGTAGACCTTTATATGATTCTGCCTTATTCATCAAACGAAGAAAGGATGTATCAAGTTATAGCCAGTTTGTATAAAGAGCTTCCTTTTAATCTAAATTCTAAAAATTTCAGACGCTTTGGCCTTAATAAAAACAGACGTGCATTTTGGAGACTGGATAGCGAAACACTACAACTTTTGGAATCGTATTTAGAAAATAAATCAGGATAGAGCTCATTTAAAGATTTTTGATAATGTAAATCAAAATCTCATCTTCTAATTCTTTAGATAAGTTTTCATGCCTGAGCTGATGCTGAAAATCCCTTTCTATTTTTTTTCGAAATTTTTCGGCGTTTATTTTACTAATACAATAATCATCACAAATCAGTTTAAATCGATCGTCTACCAAATACATTATCTTAATAGATTCTATATATTCAGCAAATTTTGCGTTATACAATTCGTTAGGGAGCGACATAGAATGATTTTTTTTAAATTAAATAAAGTAAAATTAAAAACACTACAGGTTAAGCTACTTTACGGGGCAATTAAAAAAATGATTTGAAAATTCTTAAAAGTTAAGTTTTTCTTTCTTCATTAATAAATTTCATTGCGATCAGTACTGTTACAGATCATTCTATTTTTTATAAATCCTTTTCTTTATCAATTTTAGGCAGTATAAAGTCTTATAAAATTATAAGGTTAAAAAGAAATAAATCAATTTTTAGGGACAAATTATGTTTCAAATTATAAAATGAAACGAGCTTTAATTATGCACCACGAACAAACACAATGGCAGTGTGATTTTAAGAAATTTTAAAATATAAAAAAATCAGAATGTATTCCAAATTTCTAATTTATCTGTTTTATAACTTTCAATAGAACTAAGCAATATTTCCAAGTCCGTCCGGTAATGGCCTATAGGCATAGTAATGTAAAACTTCTTCGATTGCTATTTTGAGCGCCTGGTTTATGGGTACTAAAATAACACCCATTCTAAGGTCTATTTGTGCCAGTCGCATATAATAATCAGTAAAAATTGGAACATATTTCCCGTTATTAATAGCTTCTTCTGCTACGATAAAATTTTCCTGTTGTTGTTCTTTTATAATTTTACAGGTAGCAAGACGTAGCTTTCCGTATTTATCCGTATTTGCGGCATAGCCAAAAAGTCGGCATACCAAGCCGCGGTAGCGATAATTGCTGCAATTGCCCTTATGTTCTAAAACAGAAAGCGGACGGTATATCAGACAATTATGAGTATTAGTCTGATTTAAAAGCGCTAAGGTTTCCTCGGCTTTGCTATTCAAAAACAAATGAAATGCCCAAGGCAAAAATTCCAGAGGCGAAGCATCAATATTAGGTGTCGTACAGCATTTGCCACAGCCCGCACTACAATACAAATGAGTTTCTGACTGAAAAGCAGCAATTTCAGTTTCAAGTCGCTCAAATAATGCTTCAACCTGTCTAACCTTGTCTTCTATCCCCATCCTTTTTTTGGTAAGGTAGGCTAATAGAAATGGCTCTGGCTATAATGATGATAGTATTGGGAAAAGAAATTCCAATTAAAAAATTCCAAATTCCAAAACAGAAAAAAATTCCAATCCAAAATCTTCAGGATAAATTCCAAATTCCAAAGTTTGCCTTCTTTAACTTTCTAAAAAAACCTTAGTCCCTTAGCAACTCAGCATCTTAGTATCTTTTCTAAAAACCTTAGCGTCTTAGTCCCTTAAAAAAATCTATTGCACCAGTAGACCATAAAGCCCATAAAATTAAAACCGGCTGAAAAAATAATCTGATCAATCGCGCCTGATCTGTGTTCATTCCCAGAGCATCAATTCCGTTGAGATATTGTGCAATATTTCCCGGAAAAACCATTACATAAAAAATAGCCAGAAAAATTCCGAGTTTAACTTTATGATTGGTCATAAATACCAAGGCAAGTCCTATAGCCATTTCGACAATTCCGGAGAGTATCACAACCAGATCTTTATCCATCGGAACCCAATTAGGAACCTGCGCCTGAAAATCTTCCCGCTGGTAAGTAAAATGGCCAATGGCGGCCATAATCATAAAAATTCCTAAAAGTATTCGAGCAAAGTTCTGAGTTTTAGAAGTAGGTATATTTTCCATTTAGATATGTATTAGCGTATTTTTTTTATTTTCAGTTTCGAAATCTTAAGTTATTCAACATCAGATCCTTTCAAATTTACGATAATATGTAGTGTATTCTTTGCAAAATTCTGCCGGAATTGTTGTGTGATATCCATGTCATTACCGTCATTGAACCTTTCAAAAGAAAATAACTAAATTTTAATATAAAATGCGTTTAGAAATCAAATTTACGATGGTATTTTTGCGTTTTAGAAATACTCCTAAATTTAAGTCCAAAAAATGTATGAAGCGAGAACATTACATTCCCTTTAACAAGGAATTCTTACTCGAACAACAAATCGCCGCTTTCTCTGATGATCAAAAAAAAGTCGAAGATTTCAAAAAATTATTTGATATCATAGAACACTATTTTCATTATGAAGCCTTTAATCTCAACCGAAACCTAAAGCAAAACTACGCCTTATTCGATCCGGATTTAAGTCTCAAAGAACGTCAGGCATTTTTAGGCAAAAGTGATTTTTCTGTTTTCAAACAAACCCTTCTAAAAGTTTTAGACCAGGGTAACTATCGCCGTATTGATCAGGAAACCTTGGACAAAGCCTTTGAGGATTCGGATTTAATAGGCCTGAATCTTTCCATAGATTTTAATGCTTTCAAAGATTACGAATTGTACGTTCGCGGTCATCATCAGGCAAAGGAAAAAGTAAAAAAATATATCTTTTGGAAAAAAGAAATCGAAATCGAATACTACGATCGCGTCCTCATTTACCTTAACTATAACGAGAAAGAATATCTAAGCGAAAACAAAGTCAAATTGGGTAAAATGCCCATTGATCCCGGGACAATCGCCTTAAAAATCTTTAAGCGTGTTCCTAAAAACGATCTCGAAACGATTTTTCCCAATGCCATTCCAAGAATGTCTACAAAGGATAAATTGTTCTTTTGGGTTCCGGGAATTGGCGGCGGAATTTCGTTATTAAGTACCACCGTAATTCCAGCCTTAATTGGTATGTATGCAGCATATCAATCCGGCGAAACGATCGATTTACTCAACAGCAAAGCTTCGCTAAATCAGGGTTTAATTGCTCTTGGCGTTTTGTCCTTATATCTGTTTCGCCAGTACAGCAATTTTGTAAACAAGAAAATCAAATACTCTAAAATACTTTCAGACAGTCTATATTTTAAGAATCTCGGGAACAACAGCGGTGCCTTTTATTCGCTATTAAATTCATCCGAAGAAGAAGTGCTCAAAGAAACCATTTTGGCCTATACTTTTTTATACCAAAGCGAAAAACCTTTAACCGCAGTAGAACTCGACAACCAAATAGAATCCTGGTTCTCGACAAAGCTCAACACCGATCTTGATTTTAATGTAAAAGATGCTTTACTGAAACTAAAAAACATAGGCCTTGGCATAGAAACCAATGGAAAATGGCATGTGATTCCGCTAGACAAAGCACTTATCACGATCGATGCATTGTGGGATAATGTTTTTGAATATGCCAATACGCCTGCCAACATCTAGGAGCTGTTTCCTGCTATACAATTGTATCTTTTATGATGAACCCCAACATAAAAGGATACCGCTTCTATCAGGGCTAGGGCACTCGTTTTCATGATAAATTCCCGCAATCTTTGTCGAGCTTCTTGTGCTATCCTTCCTGCGTCAAGGATGAACAAAACAAAAAATCTGTGTAAATCCGTGTTTTTGCGAAGCAAATCCGTGTCATCCGCGTGCTATGACAAAGATTGTCGAGCTTCTTGTGTGATCCTTCCTGCGTGAGTGAACTTCGTTTGAAACGGATAGCGGGATTAGCTCCTGAAAACTCACGAATAATGGTTTTATTATTTTTAAGTCAAATTCATAAATCGATCAACCAAAAAGAAATTTCATTAGATTTACGCAACTAACCTCAAAACCAAAACAATGAGAACATTACAACAATGGTTTGATGAATATGCTGTAAGTCATCAAAATCCAAAAAACAAGGCAATACATTATATATGTGTTCCTGCGATTTACTTTTCTATAGTGGGATTGTTAATGAGTATTCCGAGTGGTTTTATTGCCAATACCTTAAAACTAAATGCACCTATTATCGAAAATTGGGCTGTTGTAGTGCTCATTTTTGTACTCATTTTCTATATTCGTTTATCGGTTTCTATGGCTTTTAAAATTGCTATTTTATCAGCAATATGTTTGGTCGTAAATTATTATATAGGCCAATTTGTTCCTTTATGGATGTTTTCGATAGGCGTTTTTGTGATCGCATGGATTGGTCAATTTTACGGACATAATATCGAAGGCAAAAAACCATCATTCTTAAAAGATCTTCAGTTCCTGATGATTGGTCCGGCCTGGGTTGTTGAAAATTTATTTTCTAAAAAAGCGAACCAATAATGACAAAATCAATACTTCTGGTCTTATTACTTTTGATAGCAAGCTGTGCTCAAAAAAGCAAAGAACAAACCTCGCTTCTTTCTAAAAAAGATACCGCAAAAAAAGAAATTATTAAGCCTGAAACCAAAATAGATACTACTAAAACTGTTTTAGAAGAAACCTTTACAGATAGTACTCAGGTTGGAATCAAGGGAAAATTTAAATTAACCGTTGACCAATTTAGATCTGATGACAGCACCTATGTTGCAATTAATTTGTTCGAAAAAAGAAACAGCAAATGGCAGATCAAACAAAAACTGGAATACCTGAAAGATGGCATAACAAATTGTGATCCTGAACTTACAGATTTCAATAACGACGGATTTAATGATCTTACTTTTCAATCTTCGGTTGCTGCAAGAGGCGCCAATGAAATTAGAAAACTGGTCATTTTTGATCCGTCAAAAAAGGAATTCGTTCTGATGAAAAACTCCGATCATTATCCTAACTTACAATATAATGAACTTTTAAATTGTGTTGATGCCTGGTTGGTTTATGGCGGAAGTTCAACCGTATTTTTAAAAATAGAAAAAGATAGTTTAAGAGAGTTTGCCGGCGTTTCCTTAGAGGAGAATCAACGTGAAATTTATATCATTGACAAAAAAGGAAACAGAAAAACGCTAAAAAAAGAATACGTAAAGGATTTAGAAGTTCATACAAGATATCAGAATTATAATCCTTTAAGTGAGTAGTAATTCAAAATAGGGTTTTAATTACTATAAAAATCCCTTTTATCAATAGATTTTATTAACAAGGACTTGGACTTCGCTTCACTCTGACAATATTTACAATGATTTTTACGCAATCTTGTCTTTAAACTTTGCGTCTTAGCACCTTTGCGAGATTAATTTTATTTTTTAAAAAGCTTCACTAAATGGCATTGTCCAAAGCTTCGGGCGCAGGATTAGCTCCTGAAAAAAATCACTTTATCACAGAAATCGCAATGACAAAACATACTTTTCATCTTTTACATTCCTTTACAATTTTCCATTAACTTTATCATTGTCAAATCAATACATCAAAAAAAATGAAAATTGATATCAATAATGAAATTAAAATTGAAAGTTATGATGTTTTCACATACAGAAGAATCAGGCGCGCCATTGGCTATCTTGGTATAAGTCTTCCGATACTTTTAGTGGGGCTATCTTTGATTTCTTACTTTCAAACTCCCATTCAGCGTTCTATCAGTCATTACTATTACACTCATTTACGAGAGTTTTTTACCGGAACTTTATGTGCTGTTGGTTTATTTTTAATTCGATATAAAGGTCATGGAAATGTTTCGATTTGGAAAAACGATAATTTACTCACCAATATTGCCGGAATCATGGCTTTGGGCGTTGCATTTTTTCCTACTACTCCTGAAAAACAGGAGATAAACCCAAAAATTTACACGCTCATTTCTTCTAATCAGGAATGGCTCGGCTGGCTTCATTATGGTTTTGCTGCTCTTTTATTCCTCATCATGGCCTTACTCGCCATTAATGTTTTTACGATAGGACAAAAAAACGAAACCAGAACTCCAAAAAGCATCCTGAACGAAAATAATATTTACAGAACTTGTGGTTATTCGATTATACTATTTGTTGTTTTGGTACCCATATCTGAGAAACTAGAGCGATTTGAATATTCGACTTTGGTTCTCGAAGCATTATCTCTCTTTGCTTTCGGGATTGCCTGGTTAATAAAAGGGCGTGCATTAGGAGATAGTGGTATAACAGGTGAAATGCTTTATCAGGAAAAGAATGCCATTGATACTGAAAAAATATTGGAAGAATAAAATCGTAGGCAATGAATTAAAAAATAGATCTTTTCATGTATTAATCAGATTTTATTTGCTCCACAAAAAAACCTAACTTTGGTCTATCTATATAATATAGTTTTAATATAAAAAACTAGTCCAGATGTTACGACCTTGGTCATTGGAAATTCAGTTAGACAAAAAATCGAATACGGCACTTTATCTTCAAATTGCCGATGCAATCATCAATGCTATAAAATCAGGCAAATTATCCAGTGGCAATGCTTTGCCAGGAAGCAGGCAGTTAGCGGTTTTACTTCATGTAAATCGCAACACCGTAATTGAAGCCCTTGATGTTTTGACTGCCGAAGGATGGCTGATTACAATGGATCGAAAAGGAACCTTTGTGGCTGATGTATTACCTGAAAGTGGACTCGAAAAAAAACAGCAACAAAAAGCAAATACTACTGAGGAAGAGATAAAACCGCATCTTGTTTTTGATGACGGTCTCCCTGATAGCCGCCTTGCTCCTATGACAGATCTGGCGCGTGCTTACAGAGAAATATTCAACAGGAAATCGCGTTGGCAAATCATGGGCTACAGCAATGAATTTGGGAATACTGAATTTAGAAAAGCAATTGCCCAAATGCTGAATTTTAAAAGAGGAATGAATATTTCCCTCGATCAAATTTGTATTACGCGCGGCAGCCAAATGGCAATGTATCTGGCAGCACATTCTTTATTCTCGAAAGGAGACTTTGTTATGATCGAAAATCCGGGTTATCAGCCGGCATGGAAAGCTTTTGAAAATGCCGGCGCAGCTTTACTGCCGGTAAGCATTACTCCGGATGGTTTGAATTTGGAAGAAGTCGAAGAATACCTAAAGAAATATAACACTATAAAAGCCATATACGTTACGCCTCACCATCAATTTCCGACGACGGTAACAATGAGCCTTAAAAAAAGATTAAAGCTTATCGAATTATCCAATAAATACGGTTTTACGATTATCGAGGACGATTATGATCATGAATTTCATTTTGGTCAGCGCCCAATTTTACCTATTTCTAGTTATGAAAGTGCACAAAACTTTATTTACATTGGCACTTTAAGCAAAATTGTAGCTCCGGCATTGCGAATTGGTTATTTTGTAAGTACGCCTGAAAGAATTGAGAAGGTAGGAGAACATCGAAAAATAATCGATGTACAAGGTGATAATATTATGGAAGAAGCGGTATTGCATCTTATCAATGAAGGCATCATCAAAAGGCATCTTAAAAAAACCAACTTGATTTATAAAGCAAAAAGAGATTATTTTGAAAGTCTCTGTAAACAGCATCTCAAAGATAAAATTACTTTTACTAAACCAGAAGGAGGTTTGGCTTTTTGGATAGTTCCAAATGATACAATTGACTTACCGTTTGTTTGCCAGCAATTGTTGGCTAAAGGCATTAAAATTATGAACCCTGAAAATTTTAGTTGTACCAATTCTGCTTCCGGATTTAGATTAGGTTATGCATCGCTAACAGAACAACAAATGGAACAGGGAATTATAGCACTTTCAGAATACTTATAAAAAAGACTGAAAAGTAAAAACACTTTCAGTCTATCATCACTTCTGTTCTATTTTGGCAGAATAATTAATTACAATTTTCCATCTCGATAATAGAAAAACCATTTTCACGAATTTGGTTTTCTACTTGGGCAGGAGCTTTATCTATGTGGCAAAACCTGCATTCTTTTGAAGTTAAAGGCTGACCTTCTTGCGAAACTGTTTTTAAATAGCTTTTACCAAATTCAAAAATTGCATTTGCATCATTTGTATTCTCATCTACCAGAATATCAAAATGCATAATTTTTCCGTCTTTTCGGGTTACATAAGTATCCCATACTGCTACTTTCATATTATATACTATTAAATAATTGATGTTTTTTGATAGAACAAATTTACTGCTGTTACTAAGATGCTGCATCATCCAGTTTTCGTATTTATTACCTATTACTGGTCTGGTTGTAATTTTAAAATCAAAGTAAAAACTGGACTACTTTAAATACAAAAAACTGGATCGCAGCTTTAATCGGGGCAAATCTTAATTTTGCCAAATGAAAGAGATGATAATTTCCAATTTAAAAGAGGTTCATGATCGAATCGAAGCTGCTTGTAAACTTTCAGGCAGGAATCCTCTTGACGTACAATTATTACTGGCTACCAAAACGGTTCCTGCCGATAAAATCAGGATTTCAATCGAAGCCGGTGAAAATTTAATTGGTGAAAACAAAATGCAGGAATTACGGGATAAAGATCTTGGCTTAAAAGAATTAAACGTAGAACGCCATTTTATTGGTCATCTTCAAACCAACAAAATAAAAGATGTCTTAAAATATGTTTCTTGTATACAATCACTTGACCGACTGAATCTTGCACAGGAACTCGACAAACAATTACAAAAAGAACGAAGAAATCTGGATGTTTTTATACAAGTGAATACTTCATTCGAAGAAAGTAAATTTGGGCTTAAACCTGATGAAGTAATTTCTTTTATTCGTGAAATGAACCATTACGGGACTTTAAAAATAAAAGGTTTGATGACGATTGGTTTATTAGATGTCGAAAAAGAAAAAATGCAGCCTTCGTTAAGATTACTCCGAGAAATCAGGGATGAAATTTATAAAGCAAAAATAGAAGGAATAAGCGAACTAAAACTTTCTATGGGAATGTCGCAGGATTTGGAAATGGCTATTGCCGAAGGATCTAATATGGTGAGAATTGGCACTTCGATTTTTGGAAACCGATTTTTAGGAAAAGAGATATGGAATGAAAATATTGCAGAATAAAATCTAATTTTGCATCAAATAAAAATTGAGATGAATCTATACGAACTTACCGTAAACAATACCGAAAAAATAGCTTTAGCCGATTTACTTTTTAGCGAAGAAAACAAAGCCGCCTTACATCAAACCATCAAAGAGCATCAATATCTTGACGAATTAAAAAAGTATAATCTTAAAGTTGATAACAAAATATTACTTCATGGTCATTCCGGCTGTGGCAAAACAACAACGGCAAAAGCTATTGCGACTGCTTTAAACAAAAATATCGTAATCATCAATCTGAGTACTTTAATCAATGCGCGAATTGGTGAAACTTCAAAAAATGTAAAAGCAATTTTCGATAAGGCGATTAGAGAAAAGGCTGTATTATTTTTAGACGAATTCGACCAAATAGGTAAAAGCCGGGATAGTGATGATAAAGACGTTGGCGAAATGAGACGCCTGGTAAACACAATTATTCAGTTGATTGATTATTTACCCGCTGATAGTTTGCTCATTTGTGCTACCAATCATTACCACACTATTGACACCGCTTTATTGCGACGATTTCAATTGCGCTTACAATTCGAAATGCCCAACGAAAGCGAATTAGATCTTTATTATGATACATTACTAGCAAACTTCCCTGCACATTTACAAGATATTCCGCGTAAATATTCCATCTCTTATGCTGAGGCAAAAGATTATGTTCATACTATAATGAAAAAGCAAATTATTGCAGAATTGGAAGTGCAGAAGTTGTTGTAATTTCCCAAAAAATCAGTATAACTATATTTACAGTATTTTTACTAAATTTATTGCAACGAATTAATTGTGAAAGGGTTGTAACAGAAATATATTGATCTAATTGTAAAACATTAATAAAATGGAAAATAAAAAATCATTATCGTTTCCTTTGATGGTTGTTGTAATCATTTTAGGAGTAACATTATATAAACAGTTTGACTTTGAAAGCCTAAAATTTGAGAAACCGGCACTTGCAGTTCTTTATATAATTGTTTTTCTGGCAGCACTTTACTTTCTGGTAAAAAAGCCAAAGAAAAGTTCTTAAAATCAAAAAACCTCTACCTCCTTATTATATCCAATTTTTGTACTAATTATGCAATTGGTTTTTAAGAGCGTACAATTTATTTCTAAGATTTTTCAATAGTAAAGGATCTGAAGCTTTGCTACTTACCTCAGTTAAAAATATTGTTTTTCCAATAGTCATTTTTAGCGCATGTCCTTGTTTATTAAAGAGCTCAGAAATTAGTTTTGAAGTTTGCAGCATAGGATGAATTGACTTTAGCATACTAAAGAAAAAACCATTATTTCCATGAAAATAGATAGGTAGAATAGGCACATTTGCTTTACTGATAACCTTGCCTACTACAGGATGCCACTCCGGATCTGTGATCTCACTTGTCTTAAAATCATAAGATGAAACTTCTCCCGCAGGAAAAATTGCAACAGGAATACCTTCACTTAATGCTTTCAGTGTCATTTTTAATCCCGTAATGCTCGCAGAATTTTGTACATTCTCAAATGGATTAACAGCAATAATACATTTTGCAAGATTTGGAATTTCCTTTAATAAAAAATTACCCATATACATCGTATCAGGACGTCTTTTAGCAATTGTACTTAATAAAGCTAACGATTCGATACCGCCATAAGGATGATTTGCAATAACAATAAAAGCACCTTCGCCAGGAATGTTTAGTAATTCTGTATCCTCAAATTGGACTTTGACTCCAATTTTATGTAAAACGTAATTAGCAAAATCTTCGCCCTCAAGATCACCGCCCTCTTTTACAATAGTATTTAAATTATTAATTTTCATTACTTTCATTAAATAAGAGCTTAATCCGGGAATAGGAATTTTAGAAAGGCCGGCAGCTTCAGAAAATTTTTCTTTGGATATTAATGTCATATGCTATTACTATTAAGGTTGAGTGCAAAAACTAATAAAAACCCTAAAAGGAATTGGCACTAGTAATGATTATAATTTATTAAGGAAATTTTGTTTATTTATAACTTTAAATTCCAACACGAATTTTGATTTATGAAAAGGAAAACTATTCGATAATCCAGATATTCTTTATTACAGTTGTGGGTAAAGATACTCGATTTTATATGCGAACATAGAATATGGAAATAAAACAACTATAAAAACCACAAATTTTAAAAATAGCTTAACATTAAACTATTCTTTAAATATTAAGCTTAACAAATATCAAAGTAATAATCGAACCAAATTTATTGAACAAAAAAGCCTGCAAAATATAAATTTTGCAGGCTTTTATTATTATTTAGTGACCTTGGCGGTACAGAATTCGAACCATTTAATGGAAGATTTGAAAATTTTAAATGATGTTTAATTTTTTGATTCGACGTTAATATTACTATTGATTAATCGTGTTTGTGCTGATTCAATAAAGCAGTAAGTCCACTGAATTTTATACCCATGTCAGCACGAAAAGCATTCAACGAATTAAAAGTTCTTTTGATTATTTATAAGTTTATTATTATATATTTGATAGTAAATAAACCCTGACCCTTGTCAGACATATATACCCAATTTTGGGGTGATAAGTCTGATGCTGTCAGTAGTATATACAAGTTATGCACAAGTATAGACCAGACGATAAATAATTGAAAAATGAAAGCGAATAAACAAGACTCAAATATTTTCTTTTACCAGCAGGCTTCAAAACTCGCTAGAATTGGAAATTGGGAATTTGATGTTGCGAGTAACAAAGTATACTGGTCCAACATTGTCCACGAACTTCACGAAACAAACCCGAAAACTTTCACGCCTGATTTAGAAACAGGTCTAAGATTTTATAGGGAAGATTTTCGATCAATGGTAAATGACACTTTACAAAATAGCATTGAAACTGGTGCTGTATTTGACTTTGAAGCTGTTATAATAACTAAGAAAAAGAACGAGCGTTGGGTTCGGGCTATTGGAAATGTAGAAATGATTCATGGGAAATGCCAACGGATATATGGCAGTTTTCAGGATATTCACGCTTACAAGTTGCTGGAGCTTCAAATTCGTGAGATTTTGGGAAGTATATCTGACGCTTTTTATGCTGTGGACAAAAACTGGAAGTTTACTTATTTCAACAAGGAAGCAGAGAACTTACTCTTAAAGAAAGCTGAAGATGTTTTGGGCAAGAATATTTGGGAATTATTTCCAGCAATTGCAGATACTCCTATTCGGAAAATTTATCAAAGGGTCGCCCGATCAAAGAGAAAAGAATCCTTTGAATATTATTACCCGGGAGATGGAAAATGGTATGAAATAAATACCTATCCATCGCAGGGCGGGGTATCTGCCTACTTCAAGAAGATAGATGAACGAAAGCATGCCGCAGAAGAACTTGAAAAAGCTTATCAGGAAAAAATCAACATTCTGGAAAGTATCGGAGATGCTTTTTTCTATGTTAACAAAGATTGGGTAGTAACCTATTTAAATAAAGAAACAGAAAAGGTATTGCATAGAAAAAGGGATACCCTGATTGGCAAAAACCTTTGGGATGAATATCCTGACGCCATTGAGACCGACTTTTACCGACAATATCATAAAGCCATGGAAACTCAAGAAAATTTGACTTTTGAAGAGTTTTACCCTGCGTTGAATGTATGGCTAGAGGTGACGGTATATCCTTCAACCACTGGGTTGTCTGTTTATTTTAGAGACATCACACTGAGAAAAGAGTCGAATATACGCCTGCTTCAATCCAATGAACGTTTTGAAAAAGTTGCTGAAGCGACCAATGATGCGATATGGGATTGGAATATCTTAGAAAATACACTGTATTGGGGGGCTGGTTTAAAAAATCTTTTTGGATACGAATTTGAAAAAACAACTCCAACTTTGGAAACCTGGACCAATCACATTCACCCTGAGGATCGGGAATGGGTATTGCAAAGTATTTATGGAGCACTCGAAAAACCCAACCAATCTGACTGGATTGCCGAGTATCGTTATCAAAAAAATGATGGTACTTTTTCCGATGTCGTAGACAAGGGCATTGTAATTAGAGATGAAAAAGGAAATCCTATCCGTATGGTAGGAGCCATGAATGATATCACGGAGCGAAAGAATTTTGAAATAAGCAGAAATAATTATGTCAGGCAAATTGAAATACAGAACGAAAAACTCAAAAATATTGCCTGGACACAGTCTCATATTGTGAGGGCTCCCCTTGCAAGAATGTTGGGGATTATGAATGTTATTGAGGATAATAATGAAAGTCTTGATGATACTTTAATGTGGTTAAAACATTTGAGAGATTCCGCAAATGAATTGGATGACATTGTAAAGAATATGGTTAATGAGGCACAACACTTAACTTAAACATGAAGAAATGAACAAAACAGTACTTATAGTAGATGATGATCCGATCGTCAGATTCGTTATCCAAAAAATGATTCACAAATTGGATGATTCAGTTTATTGTCATCATTGTGATAACGGAGAAATGGGTTTGGCAGTATTAGAAACTCTACAAAACTCAAACGATACTATTGTTGTACTTTTAGACATCAATATGCCAGTACTAAATGGATGGGGCTTTTTAGACGGTCTGCAAAAAATAAAACCTGAGTCTTTCAATAAATTTCAACTCTACATTGTAACTTCCTCCACAGATGAAAGCGACAAGTTAAAATCTCAATCATATCCTGTGATTAAAAAGTTATATCACAAACCACTTTCGAAACAGGACATCGAAGAAATTTTGAATTTAGATGATATAATTAAGTTTGACATGGTCAAACTATCGTTAAGTTAACTTTAACTGTTTCAATGAATAGACAAATACCTGTGCATAACAGCAGCTACCCAAAAGGCGGGGATTGGTGTTCCAAAGATAGTTTTGTGGTTAATGGAACATTAGTTTTTCAAATCAATTTTTGTGGCAAAAATCCCGCCCTTCGGGTAGCTGCAAAACGTTATAGCCAATTTTAACCCTCATAAAAGACAAGTCATGGAATATGTAGATGTTGTCACTAGATTGTCAGCAAAAACTGGAATCGACAGAAATATTTTCTATCTTAATTTTGAAAAATGCGAAGAACTAGGTTTGGCAATTGTTAATAGCCATAAATCAAATCATTATTACCTTTCTAAATATGAATACTGGCAAAATTCAGAGTATGGAGGCTGGAAAAGTGTTGCTTTGTTTGTTCCGAAAGAAGTAATAGCTGAGTTCCTAGCTGTTTTAAATGAAGTATTACATGAACTTGGCGAAGAAATTATAGATTTGAATAATATTCCTGAACAATTCAGTTACGTTACAGACGACGGAATGTTTAATATTTTGCTTGGTCAAAAAGATGGAGATTATTATAGAATTGATTTTGCTCAAAGAAATAGATAAAAACAATATTAACCTTTATAAAAATAAATTATGTGTACAACTCAACCTGTTTTTCAAGTAAGCGTAAATGAACAAGTTACATATTTATGCGGAAAATGCCTAGCGGAACATTATATCGATTCAGAAGTTAGAATACTAAATGACAATCATGTTGTTGGAGAAACTTGTCAGTGTATTGTATGTGAATAATAAAAACTGGCTATAACAGCTACAAGCAATTTGGGGATTTGGCTTAATTGAAAAATTGCTTTGTATTTGGAAGATTTGGCAAGTCCGAAAATAGGTCTTAATTTAGGACCAAACTACTTGTAGCGCGAGAAGCGCGATAACGTTGTGGTGCATAGTAAAGAACCGAAATACTAAATATGAAAATATTGATAACATTATTATGTGTAATTGCAGGACTAATAATTTTATATTTTGGATTAGCATTTATTTTAATTCAAATTCGAAGACCAAAATTCAACAATAAAGGCTATACGAAACTTGAAAAAAAACTTTTAGATATTTTTACTTCTATGTTTGACCCTGATTTAGCTGACAAGATTAAGATGCAAATTGAATACTTCGAAAATAAACGTAAAGCGAGGCAATATTGGGAGAAGAGTATGTCAATAGAACTATATGGAGATAAAAAAATGCCGCCTAACTTAAAGTATCCAAGACGAGATGAAAGTAAAATTGCAACGATTAGATTTAAAGTAAACGAAGAAAAATACAGTATTGATTTTAATACTTATGACGGCAGGATTTGGGGATGGAAAATCAGACCCAATCCCAAGCGAATTCAAAGAAAAGACAATATTGAAGTAATTAGTAAAAAGATTAACAATGATCCAAATGAGAAAGTTGTAATCAGTATCGAAAAAACAGAATTCAAGACGATTCCAAATTTTGATGGCGTGATTGGAGAGATTGCAAAAGTGAAACCAATTAAAACTGCATATAATCCGTTAATTCCACAGCAAATTGAGATATTTAAACTGAAAATTGACTCAGTCCTTCCACATGGTTACATACAAATCATTGAGCAAACCGAGGGCTTGGAATTTCAGGAATTTCGAATTTCAGGAATCTCTGAAATACAGAGAACAGGATTAGATGATGGAGATTATTTTCATTTAGCGGAATTTGACGATGGTATAATTGCCATAAAAGAAAATGATAAAAACGGCGAACTTTATTTTTGCCATTTTTCGGGGCTGATTGATAAAGTGGGAACAGATTTCGACAAAACATTAAAAGAAAGAACTATATAACTACACACCAAAACAACTACTATAACGTTAATCATGATTTTGAATTTGAAATAAGCTGGAGGCGAATTTAAAAATTATATTATCCATATAATTAATGTAAAAAATAAATCCTTGATGGACTTCGAACCAAAATTTCCTTTAAATCTAGGCATTTTCAAAACTAAAAGAAAATGTTGAAAATTTTCGAACCATAAAAAAGCCTGCAAAATATACACTTTGCAGGCTTTCAATTTTTATAGTGACCACGGAGGGGTTCGAACCCCCAACCCTCAGAGCCGAAATCTGATATTCTATCCAGTTGAACTACGTGGTCTTTTGATTGCAGATTGTTGAGTTTAGATTTTAGATTATTGAATGAAATCTAAAATCTGAACTCTAAAATCTAATATTTTTAAACTAATAATTTCTTAACGATTGCAGAAATAGTTTTTCCTTCAGCAGTTCCACCTAATTGTGCAGAAGCTAATCCCATAACTTTACCCATTGAAGCAATTCCTGAAGCACCGGTTTCAGCGATAATTTTGGCAATTACAGCTTCTACTTCTTCTTCACTTAATTGTGCAGGTAAAAATTTCTCGATTACAGCAACCTGAGCCAATTCCGGCTCTGCTAAATCAGGACGGTTTTGCTCTGTAAAAATACGAGCACTTTCTTTACGGGTTTTAACTAATCTCTGAAGTAATTTAACTTCATCGTCTTCTGTTAATTCTTCTTTAGAACCTGATGCTGTTGCAGCTAATAACATTTCAGATTTAATAGCTCTTAATGCCTCTAATGCCACTGTATCTTTTGCTCTCATGGCGGTTTTAATCTCGTCCATGATTAATGCTTGTAAACTCATCTTATTTTTTATTTAAATAGGTATTACCTATAATTGATATATTTGAAAGTTGTTACCGACCAACGCCTGAACTGACAACAAAATTAACTTTAAAAGTTAAGTAAAGAAGTCAAATTTTAAATTCTGTGCGAAGATAAAAAAAATAACCCGAAAATTAAATCCAATTTTCGGGCTATCTTAATTATTAGGATTATAAACTTAATCTACATTGTCGTGCAAAAATGAATTGTTTGAACGCAACTGCAAATCGTTGTTACTATCTGTTCCAACTGATATTCTCGAATTGTTATTATTTGATTGATTATTTGATAAATCGATACCTAATCTTTTATAAGCAGGCTCTTTTTCGAGTTCATCAATTCTGGAAACATTATTATGGAATTTATAATTAAATTCTTTTAGTTTCTTTCTTCTTTCTTCAGCTCTCAAACGTAAAGTTTCCTCGATTGTTAATTCCATCGGAGAAACCTCTGAAGTTGTTGTAAAATGAGCTTCACTTGCAAAATCATTTTTTTGCTTCATAGTGATATTTAATTCCGCAGGAATTACATCTTCTACCACTTTATCAGCAGGCTTTGATGCTACTAACTCATTTTCAACCTCCATATACTCTTCCAAAGAATATTTGATGATTCCTTTTTCTGAAAGTTCTGTTACCGGAACAAACTGAACCGGATCATTTACTTTTATGTTACGGGTCTCATTCGATAATTCGAATAAAATTTTATTTTCCTGTTCTGCAACCGGTTCTTTTTTAACTTCTGGCTCTGATCTAAAAAGAGGTAAATCGAATGAGAAAGTGGTTTGCTCTTCTCTTTCAAAAGTTCTTTGTTGAACTTGCTGAACTGGTTTCACGTCCTGAAAAGTTTGAGTCTCAGGAGTCGTAATAGTAAAATCAATATCTGTAATAGGTGAAACAATTTCGAAAGTTACGTCAAGGTTTTTGATAAACTCAGACATCACCACTAATTCTTCCTTATTCATCGATGGATTGCTTGTTGCATTCGTTGATGGATTACCTACAACATTCATTGGTGGATTGCCTGCAACATTCATTGACGGAGTAACTGCAACTGGTGCAACTTCAATTGGAGCAACTTCAACTGGAGCAACATGCGTAGCTGTAAATGGCATTTCGGTATCTTCATCATCCATTAAATCAAAAACAATTTTCTCTTCAGATTTTGCAGTAGGCGTTTCTGCATTTACATCAAAAGAAGTAACTGATTTATTGCTTAAATTATGAACACTTCTTTGCTCATCTTCCAGCGTATGAATAATTTTTTTAGGCTCTGTATTTACAATTTCATTTTGTTGTTCAACATCAAAACCTGTTGCAATAATAGTCACGGCAATAGCATCACCAAGAGTTTCGTCTTCACCAACTCCCATGATAATATTAGCATTATGACCTGCTTCTACCTGAATGTGATCATTGATTTCTCCAATCTCATCCAATGTAATTTCGTTTGATCCAGAAACGATAAGCAACAATACGTTTTTGGCTCCTGTAATTTTGTTGTCGTTTAACAACGGAGAATCTAATGCTGAAACAATAGCTTCTTTGGCTCTGTTTTCACCCGCTGCAACAGAAGATCCCATGATAGCTGTTCCGCTGTTTGATAAAACAGTTTTAGCATCACGTAAATCGATATTTTGAGTATAGTGGTGCGTTATTACTTCAGCAATACCTCTTGAGGCTGTTGCCAAAACTTCATCCGCTTTAGAGAATCCTGCTTTAAATCCAAGATTTCCGTATACTTCTCTTAATTTATTATTATTAATTACAATTAGCGAATCGACTTGCTTGCGCAATTTTTCGATTCCTAAAAGTGCTTGCTCCTGACGCACTTTTCCTTCAAACTGAAAAGGAATAGTAACGATACCAACCGTAAGAATTTCTCTTTCTTTGGCCAATTGTGCAATTACCGGAGCTGCACCAGTACCTGTACCACCACCCATACCAGCGGTAATAAATACCATCTTAGTACCACGGTCTAACATTTTCTCGATATCAGCGATACTTTCAATAGCAGATTGCTGTCCTACATCAGGATTTGCTCCTGCTCCAAGACCTTCTGTTAAGTTCATACCTAACTGAATTTTGTTCGGTACCGAACTGTTTTGTAGTGCCTGTGAATCAGTATTACAAACGATGAAATCAACGCCTTTAATACCTTGTTTAAACATATGGTTGATAGCATTACTACCACCTCCACCTACACCTATTACTTTGATAACATTTGATTGGTTTTTTGGTAAATCAAATGAAATACTTCCAAATTCTGAGTTGCTCATCATCTTTTTGGTTTTTGAAATTCTTATTTAATACATTTTTTACTTCTTGACTTGGGGCCAATAGTAATTCCTTTTCTCTTATTATTTATTCTGCGTTGTCTAAAAAATCTTTGATTTTATCGACATATCGGTCAAAAAATGATCTTCTAATTTTTGTTTCAGTAGATTCTTCCTTAGTTGCAGTACCTCTTACTTCTCTTGATTCTTCGATAGTTTCTACTCTTTCAACGTAGTTTTCTTCTACTTCGTATCGTTGTTGTACAGGTTGTTGCACTTGCGGAGGAACATTTCTGTAAACCACTTTTGGCTGCTCATTTACAATCTCCATTCTAACAGCACTTTGTGTGCTATTTTCGATACTGTTCATTACTAAACCAACTGCAGTAGCAAATAACGGACTAGAAATTTCTTCGCTTGAATTTCCTGCTAAATGCTCATTTGGATATCCAATTCTGGTATCCATACCTGTAATATACTCTACTAATTGTTTGATGTGTTTTAGCTGAGCTCCACCACCGGTAAGAACAATTCCTGCAATTAATTTTTTACGAGGATCTTCGTGTCCATAAGCTTTAATTTCTGCAAAAACCTGCTCTACAATTTCTACCACACGGGCATGAATAATTTTAGATAAGTTTTTAAGCGAAATCTCTTTTGGTTCTCTGCCTCTTAAACCTGGAATAGAAACAATCTCGTTGTCTTTATTTTCTCCCGGCCAGGCTGATCCGAATTTTATTTTTAAAAGTTCTGCTTGTTTTTCGATAATCGAACAACCTTCTTTGATATCATCTGTAATTACATTTCCTCCAAAAGGGATCACTGCTGTATGACGAATAATTCCATCTTTAAAAATGGCCAAATCTGTTGTTCCGCCACCGATATCAATTAAGGCTACACCTGCTTCTTTTTCTTCCTGACTTAAAACAGCATCTGCCGAAGCCAATGGTTCTAATGTTAATCCAGACAATTCGATTCCTGAACTCTGAATACATCTTCCAACATTTCTGATTGAAGAAGCTTGTCCAACTACAACGTGAAAACTAGATTCTAATCTTCCACCGTACATTCCTATTGGTTCCTTAATTTCAGACTGTCCGTCGATTTTAAATTCCTGCGGCAAAACGTGAATAATTTCTTCTCCCGGTAACATGGCCAGTTTGTTTACCTGGTCAATCAAAAGCTGAATGTCTTTTTCTCCAATTACTTCTTCCGGATTATTACGGCTGATGTAATCTGTATGCTGTATACTTCTGATGTGTTGTCCTGCGATACCTACAACAACATCTTTTATTTTATAACCTGAATTGTTTTCCGCCTCAAGTATTGCTTGCTGAATGGACTGGATAGTTTGCGTAATGTTGTTTACAACTCCTCTCGCAACTCCTAAACTTTTGGATTTTCCAATACCCAAAATTTCCAACTTTCCATACTCATTCTTCTTGCCGATCATGGCAACTATCTTTGTCGTTCCAATATCTAGACCTACTGCAATGTTATCTTTTTCCATTTTCTATTATTTTGTGCAAACTACTTGTTCCGTAAACCTAAGGTCAATCTTACTGTATTTATATAACGAACTATCTAAAACCGCTTTTTGAAAAAAGGCTTTATAGTTATTAAATTTCTTATCAACATTCATCGTTCTGCCAAAATCGATGAAGTAATTATAATTTCTATTAAACATTTTTAAGCTACCATTCGGCATAATTTGAATTGCAATGATGTTTTTTCTCAAAAACGCATCGTCATAAATTGTGCGAAATAAAGTAGCTAAATCTTCGTTATTTTTTTTATTTATTGCCCCAGAAACAAGTGGAACCCGAGCAGTATAATTGTCTGACAAAGGCATTTTATTCCCCTCATAGTCAATATAAAAAGAAGCGTCACCATCATAAACTCTTGCTATTGGTGTCTTCTGTTTTACTACTGCTTTTAGAACCCCATCGATACTTACAAAAACGTCTGACTTCTCAATCATCTCTTGCGTATCAAGGTTTTTCTCAATCTTATTCAAATCTAACTCATCTTTTCGGATACTGGAAGCGTCTCTTTTATTTTCTATCAACAATTTATTAACCGTTTCCGGCTTCACAAAAAGCGTATTTTCTCCTACAAAAACCACCATAGATTTTTTTAATTTTCGATCCCCATTTCGATGTTGAGCAAAAGAATATAAAAATAAAACAAGCCCTAAAATGAGAATTAATCGAATATTTGTCCAATTAAATATTTTCATTTAGCATTTTTTTGATTGACGGAACCATTTCTCCAATATCACCAGCTCCTATTGTTACAATTATTGGCGCATCACTGGCTTTGATTTCCGCTAATAAATCATTTTTTGCAACAATTTTTTTGTTCGAATTTGTCATTTTTCTTAACAGCCATTGCGATGTAATCCCTTCCATCGGCAACTCACGTGCAGGGTAAATATCCATTAAAAACACTTCATCAAACTGAGATAAACTTTCTGCAAATCCATCAGCAAAATCTCTTGTTCTGCTAAATAAATGAGGCTGAAAAATGGCCAGCACTTTACGATTTGGATACAACTCTCTTACTGCCTGATGTACAGCATTTATTTCTGTTGGATGATGTGCATAATCATCTATATAAACTAATTTATCCGACTTAATCTGGTACGAAAAACGTCTTCTGATTCCGTTAAACGAAGCAATGGCTTTTGCAATTGAGTCGGTCGGGGTGCCAAACGTCTTAGCCATTGCAATAGCCATTAATCCATTCATTAAATTGTGTTTTCCTGGTAATCCAAAATGTAAATCTTTCATGATTTCTGATGGTGTCTGAACATCAAAAACATAGCTTCCGTCTTCTATACGAACATTGAAAGCTTTATATACAGCATCTTCATTTATAGCACACTGCACTCCTTCAAGAGGCAATTCTTTTGTTATAAACAAGTTATTCTTATCTTCTACTTTCGAAGCAAATTCTACAAACGAAGCCTCGATTGCTTCACTTGTTCCGTAAATATCCAAATGATCTGCATCCATCGAAGTAATACAGGCAATATTGGGATGCAAATGCAAAAACGAACGATCAAATTCATCTGCTTCTACAACGGTTACCGTTTTACCGTTCCCAATTAGGTTCGAATTGTAATTCTCTACAATTCCGCCCACAAAAGCAGTAACATCTGCACCGCTTTCATATAAAATATGCCCTAAAATACTTGATGTTGTTGTTTTTCCGTGTGTTCCGGCAACAGCAAAACTAAAAGTGTCTTTGGTGATAATTCCCAAAACTTCGGCACGTTTTTTAATTTCGTAATTTCTTTCGATAAAATAATGCCATTCAGAATGTGTACTGGGAACCGCAGGCGTAAAAATCACCAACGTATTTTCAACAAAATAGTCAGAAGGAATCAGACTAATATTATCTTCAAAATGAATATCAATACCGCTTTCAATCAACTCGCTCGTTAACATCGATGGCGTTTTGTCGTAACCAGAAACCTGTTTCCCGATATTTTTAAAATAGCGGGCCAGCGCACTCATTCCGATGCCTCCAATGCCAATAAAATAAACGTTTTGTATTTGATTTAAATTCATTTTCACTTTGTTTTTGAGCTATTTACAGTTTGTTTTATTTTATAAAAAACTAGTAATTAGACCTTTGTACTTTTCTTATCTTAATAACTCAAAACGCTTAAAAATAGCGTTCTAATTTTTTAATTATGTTCTATAATTTTCTTAAAAAGTTATATTATAACAACTTTTTAATTTGATCCACAATCACTTTCGTTGCATTTGGCATTGCCAGCTTTTTGATATTATCACT
>Ga0247813_10000895_pt1 | contig 24066 bp, 23 predicted proteins | sample UWRJL169409C1_FD_180719 | JGI IMG/M metagenome (GOLD analysis project Ga0247813, IMG submission 180719) | Plant litter microbial communities from Arlington Agricultural Research Station in Wisconsin, United States - UWRJ-L169-409C-1 | ecosystem: Environmental > Terrestrial > Plant litter >...
GGGGCCGGGGCGAGCGGGCGTCTCGGACGTCACCGTTACTTCACTGCGGCGGAGATCGCGCTCAAGTTGTCGGTCATCCACGACACATAGTCTGCGCCATCGGGCATGGTCTCGGTGAATTCGACCACGGCGACGCCGTTCTCCTCGGCCGCCGCACGCACCTCTTCGGTCTCGTTGCTGGCCGTCTGCGAGTTGTACGCGAGCAGGGACACCGAACCGGAGCCGAAGAGCGCGAGCGTCTGCGCCAGAACGGCGGGCGCGACATCCGTGCCCTCTTCGATCGCCTCGGAGAACTCCTCCGGCGTGCGGTTGGTGAAGCCCGCGGCCTCGAGCAGGTACAGCGGCACCGGCTCGGTGATCGCGGCGCCCATGCCCTCGGTGTCGGCGTGCAGCGCCTCGGCCCGGGCCTCGAGGGCCTCGATCTCGCCGGTGAACGCGGTGAAGTTGGCCTCGTAGGTCGCGGCGTTGTCGGCGTCGAGCTCGCTCAACTGGTGGGCGATCTCCTCGGCGACGTGCTCGACGCCGTGGAAGCTGTACCAGACGTGCTCGTTGAAGCCCTCGATGTGGTCGTGGCCCTCGTGGTCCTCTTCTTCTTCGGCCGCGGAGTCCGTCGACGAGGTCGAGGCGTCGTCGTCGTGCTCGTGCGCGTCGCCCTCGAGCAGGCCGGACGCCTCGCTCGCGTTCACGACGGGAGCCTCGCTCGACGACGCGGAGAGCAGCGTGTCGATGAACGGGTCGTAGCCGCCGCCGTTCTCGATGACCAGGTCGGCCTTGGAGAGCGCCAGCTGGTCTTGGGCCGAGGCCTCGTAGCTGTGCGGGTCCTGCGCGGCGCTCGTGATGATGCTCGTGACGGTGACGAGGTCGCCGCCGATCGCCTCGGCGATGCTGCCGTAGACGTTGGTCGACGCGACGATCGAGAGTCCGGCGTTGTCGTCGGCGGCCGGGGTGCTCGCGGAGCAGCCGGCCAGGGCGAGGGCGGTGACGGCGATCGTGCCGACGAGGGCGGCGCGCGGGGTGTTCAGACGCATGGTGTCATTTCTGAGTCGATAAACGTAATGAGATTCGTTATCAACAGTATGGCACACGCTGGTTGAGCAGACCGCTCAGCGAGCGTATCGAAAACGGGTTTCGATACGGCCGCGGGCGGCCTTGTCAACCGACAGCGATCAGTCGAGCAGCAGCGCCGGTTCTTCGAGCACGCTCGCGACGTCGGCGATGAAGCGGCTCACGACGTCGCCGTCGACCACGCGGTGGTCGAAGCTGCCGCCGAGCGTCGTGACGAAGCGTGGGCGCACCTCGCCGTCGACGACCCAGGGCTTCTGCTTGATCGTTCCGAGGGCGACGATGCCGACCTCGCCCGGGTTGAGGATCGGGGTGCCGGTGTCCATGCCGAACGAGCCGAGGTTGGTGATCGTGATCGTGCCGTTCGCCATGTCGGCCGCCGTGGTCTTGCCGTCGCGCGCGGTGAGCGTGAGCTGCTCGAGCGCCACCGCCAGTTCGCGCAGCGAGAGCTCGTTGGCGTCTTTCACGTTCGGCACGACGAGTCCGCGCGGGGTGGCCGCGGCGATGCCGAGGTTCACGTAGTTGTGCACGGTGATCTCGGCCGGGGTGAACGTCGAGTTCACCATCGGGTTGCGGCGCACCGCCCAGATGACGGCCTTCGCGGCGATGAGCAGCGGCGAGACGCGGATGCCGGCGAAGTCGGGGGAGTTCTTCAGTCGCTTGACGAACTCCATGGTGCGGCTCGCGTCGAGGTCGACGAAGACGCTCACGTGCGGTGCGGTGAACGCGCTCTGGGTCATCGCCGTGGCGATGGCCTTGCGCACGCCCTTCACGGGGATCTTCTCTTCGCGTTCGGGCGACCACTCGGGTGTCTCGATGTTGCGGAAGACGCTCGCCTGGGTGGCGTTGCGGATGACGTCGTCGCGCGTGATCTCGCCGGCGAGGCCGGTCGCGGTGACGTCGGCGAGGGTCACGCCGAGGTCTTTCGCGAGCTTGCGGATCGGCGGCTTCGCGATGATGGCGGATGCCGCGGCAGCGGGCACCGACGCGGGGCGGGCCGACGGCACGGTGGCTGCGGCGGGCGCGGCAGGGGCCGCTGCGCCACGGCGGCGGCGCGAGTTCGCCCCGCCCTTGATGCCGTAGCCGACGAGCACAGCGCCGGGCTTCTCGGCCGCGGGGGCCGCGGTCTCGGTCGAGATGCTGCCGGCGGTGTCGGCGACGGCGCCGAGGGCGTCGTCGTCCGTCGGTGCGGGCGCCGCGGCATCCGAACCGCCTGTTGCCGCGTCAGCGGGCCCGGCGTCGGCCGATCCGCCCGAGGCACGGATGATCACGGTGCCGACGTCGACGGTCTGGCCGGGCTGCGCGAGCAGCTCGGTCACGGTGCCGGCGAAGGGGGAGGGCAGTTCGACGAGCGATTTGGCGGTCTCGATCTCGACGAGGATCTGGTTGACCTCGACGGTATCGCCGGGCGCGACCTTCCACTCCACGATCTCGGCTTCGGTGAGGCCCTCGCCCGCGTCGGGGAGGAGGAATTCGAAAGTGCTCATGAGCCTGGTTTCTTCTAATAAGCCATAGCGCGGTCGACCGCTTCGAGCACACGGTCGACGTCGGGGAGGTAGATGGTCTCGAGCTTCGCGGGCGGGAACGGGGTGTCGAACCCGGCCACGCGCAGCACGGGGGCCTCGAGCGAGTAGAACGCCCGCTCGGTGACGGTCGCGGCGATCTCGCTCGAGACCGAGACGAAGCCCTGGGCTTCGGCCGCGACCACGAGGCGTCCGGTCTTCTGCACGCTCGCCACGATGGGGGCGTAGTCGATGGGGGAGAGCGAGCGCAGGTCGATGACCTCGACGCTCGTGCCCTCCTCGGCCGCGAGTTCGGCGGCGCCCAGCAGCACGTTGATCATGGCGCCGTGGCCGACGAGGGTGACCTCGGTACCCTGGCGGATGACGCGGCTCGAGTGCAACGGAGCGCTGTTCTCGGCGAGGTTCACCTCGCCCTTGGGCCAGTAGCGGCTCTTCGGCTCGAAGAACATCACCGGGTCGTTGCTCGCGATGGCCTCCTGGATCATCCAGTAGGCGTCGTGCGGGGTGCTCGGGCTCACCACGCGCAGCCCGGGGGTGTGCGCGAAGTAGGCCTCGGGGCTCTCCTGGTGGTGTTCGACGGCGCCGATGTGTCCGCCGTACGGCACGCGGATCACGAGGGGCATGGTGACCTGGCCCTCGTGGCGGTTGGTCATCTTGGCGAGCTGCGAGACGATCTGGTCGAAGCCCGGGAAGATGAAGCCGTCGAACTGGATCTCGACCACGGGGCGGTAGCCGCCCATGGCGAGGCCGATCGCCGTTCCGATGATGCCGCTCTCGGCCAGCGGGGTGTCCATGACGCGCTGCTTGCCGAACTCGGCCTGCAGCCCTTCGGTGATGCGGAAGACGCCGCCGAGCGGGCCGATGTCTTCGCCCATCAGCAGCACCTTGGGGTCGTCGGCCATGGCCTTGCGCAGGCCCGCGGTGAGCGCCTTCGCCATGGGCATGGTCTCGACGGCCGACTCGGTGGCCGTCTCGGTGTCGGTGGGGTTCACGATCGTCATCCGTCGCTCTCCAGAGATGCTTCGTATTCGGCGAGCCACTTCTGCTGTGCCTCGATGACGGGATGCGGTTCGGAGTACACGTGGTCGAACATCTTGCCGACCGAGGGAACACCGAGGGCGAGCGTGCGCTTGCGCACGTCGGCCGCGACGTCTTCACCCTCGGCCGCGACATCCGCGAAGAAGGCGTCGCCCTCGCCACGCGAACGCAGGAAGGTCTCGAACCGGGTGATCGGGTCGCGCTGTTTCCAGTACTCGACCTCGCTGTCGAGGCGGTACTTGCTCGGGTCGTCGGAGGAGGTGTGCGCACCCATGCGGTAGGTGAGCGCCTCGACGAACCGGGGGCCCTGGCCGCTGCGCGCGGCGTCGAGGTTCTGCTTGGTGACGGCGAAGCTCGCGAGCACGTCGTTTCCGTCGATCTGGATCCCGGGGATGCCGAAGCCGCTCGAGCGCAGGTAGAGCGGGGTGCGCGACTGCACCTCGACCGGCACCGAGATCGCCCAGTGGTTGTTCTGCAGGAAGAAGACGACCGGCGCCTGGTAGCTCGCCGCGAAGACGAGGGCCTCGCTCACGTCGCCCTGGCTCGACGCGCCGTCGCCGAAGTACGCCATGACGGCGCCGTCGGTCTCGGGGTCGCCGGTGCCGGTGGTGCCGTCGAGGGTCATCGCCATGGCGCGGCCTGTGGCGTGCAGCGTGTGCGAACCGAGCACGAGCGTGTAGAGGTGGAAGTTGTTGTCGGCCGGGTTCCAGCCGCCGTGCGTCGTGCCGCGCAGCAGGCCGATGATGCCCATGAGGTCGACGCCGCGGATGCGGGCGACCACGTGCTCGCGGTACGACGGGAAGATGTGGTCTTGCTTGCGCGAGGCGTAGGCCGAGCCGACCTGCGCCGCCTCCTGGCCCATGCTCGGAACCCAGAGGCCGAGCTCGCCCTGGCGCTGGAGGTTCGCCGCCTCCTGGTCGAACCGGCGGATCACCACCATCTGGCGGTGGAACTCGCGGAGCTGGTCGTCGCTGAGGGCTTCGATGTAGGGAAGGTACTCAGCCGACGCGTCGCTTTCGACGAGTTTGCCCTCCGGGGAGAGCAGCTGGACCGTCGCGGCGGTGTAAGACATTTGACTAATCTAACGTGGCTTCGCCCACCGGGGTTCGTAGCTTGCGCACAACCTCTCCGGCGGCCTTTAGGAGTTTCTCGACAGATTCGTGCTCGCCGATGCTGACGCGTACGCCGTCGTCGCCCAGCGCGCGCACGACGATTCCGTTGTCGGAGAAGACCTCGGCGGCCCACGCGGTGATGTCGCCGGTCGGCAGCCAGACGAAGTTGCCGTGCGGCTTCGGAACGTCCCAGCCCTGCTCGACGAGGGCGGCCCAGATGGTGTCGCGCAGCACCGAGAGACCGGCGACGCGCTCGAGAAGTTCGGCCTGGTGCTCGATCGAGACGATCGCCGCACGCTGCGCAGGCTCGATCACCGAGAGCGGGATGGTGGTGGCACGGGCGGCGTCGAGCACGTACTCGGCCCCCAGCGCGTAGCCGACACGCAGACCGGCGAGGCCGTAGGCCTTCGAGAAGGTGCGCAGCACGACGAGGTTCGGATAGTCGGCGAGCAGTTCGGGGCCACGTACCGCCGTGGCATCCGTCACGAACTCGATGTAGGCCTCGTCGAGCAGCACGAGAACCGTCTCGGGCACCTTCGCCATGAACGCGACGAACTCGTCGTTCGTCACGACCGTTCCTGTGGGGTTGTTCGGGCTGCAGACGATGACGACGCGGGTGCGCTCGGTCACGGCGTCGGCGATCGCGTCGAGGTCGTGGTGGTGGTCGACGGTGAGCGGCACCTGCACGCTCGTGGCGCCGGCGATGGCGACGAAGCTCGGGTAGGCCTCGAAGCTGCGCCAGGCGTAGACGACCTCGTCGCCCGCCCCGGCCGCGGCGGTGATGAGCTGGCTGAGGATCGACGCCGACCCGGCTCCGATGTGCACGTTCTCGGGGGTGAGGGCGTAGTGGTCGGCGAGCACCGCGCGCAGGGCGGCCGCGGACCCGTCGGGGTAGCGGTTGACGCTGGATGACGCGATCGCCTCGAGCACCGCGGGGATCGGCTCGAACGGGTTCTCGTTCGACGACAGCTTGAAAGCGTCTTCTGCCGCCGCCTTGCCCTGGCGGTAGGGCTGCATGCCCTCGATTTCGGGACGGAGTCGTACTCTGGGTGCGTTCACGAGGCCTAAGCCTAATTGCGACCGTGAGAGCGGGCAGTGCATAGTGGTCACCATGCAACGCTTCCTGGTTCGGTTGATCATCAACGCCGTCGCCCTCTGGCTCACCACCCTCATCGTGCCCGGCATCAGCGTCAACGCGTTCCCGCCCGGCGGCACCCTCGAGACCGTGCTGACCTACCTCATCGTGGCCCTCGTCTTCGGCGTGGTGAACGCCGTGATCGGCAACACCATCCGCATCGTGGCCTTCCCGCTCTACGTGCTCACGCTGGGGCTGCTCGCCCTCGTCGTCAACGCGCTGCTGCTGCTCATCGTGCAGTGGGTCTCGACCCTGCTCGGCTTCGGGCTCGTCGTCGAGAGCTTCTGGTGGGGTGTGCTCGGCGCGCTCGTGCTCGGATTCATCGGCTGGGTGCTCGGAGTGTTCCTGCGCCCGCTCATGGGCTCGAACCGCGGCCGCAGCTAAACCCGCTCGCTCCACCACCCGCTCGCTCCACCCGTGCTCGGGTCGTCGCCCGCTCACTTCGCCACCCGCTCGGCGACGTAGACCGTCGACGTGACGCGCGACGCCCCGCGGCCGAACGCGTCGAGTTCGTCGACCGTCTCGACGAGGGTCGCGCTGCGGGCCGCGTCGGCGAGCTGCGCGGTGCGGCGGTATTCGTCGCGGTCGTGCGACGGAACGGCGACCCCCTCGGGCGTCGCGCGGTCGGCGAAGGCCTCGCGCTGCACGAGCACCGCGTGGTCTTCGACGCGGTTGCCCCCGAGCGCGGGCACGATGTCGTCGGTGTGCTCGAGCAGCACCGCGGGGTAGCCCTCGCCGAGCGTCAGCTGCCCCGTGGGCGCCCCGACGGCGACGAGGCCGCGTGTGTTGTAGTCGCCGGAGGCCGCCAGCGTCGCGGCGACCAGCCCGCCCTGTGAGAAACCGGCGAACTGCACGGGGGAGTCGGCGGTCACGCCGGCCTGGCGCATCGCGTCTTGCACCGCACGCACCGATCCGGCCGGCAGTTCGGCGATGCCGCTGACGTTGCTGGTGAGGTCGAACGCCTCCCGCCCCGCCTTCGGCGAGAAGTCTGCGGTGCCCGTGACGTAGACCGCGAAAGCGTCGGGCTCGCCCGGGGTGCTGTACCGCTCGATGCGCACGTGCCCGCCGCGCGGGCCGTCGGCGCCGGCGACGCGCTGGGGGATGCGGTCGAGGCGCTGGGCGAGCCCCTGCGGCACCGTGCCGCCGTCGTGCGTGCCGGCGGCGCGGGTCGCGACCGGGGTCTCGACGAGCAACCCGACCCGCGCCCCGAACGCCGCGACGACACCCGCCGCCGTGTTCAGGCCGGCGACCCCCGCGCCCTCGTCGCCGAGCGCGTGCACCACGCTCGAGGGCAGTCCGAGGGCTCCGCCGATGACGTCGTCGACGCTCATCACCCCGGCGCGCACGAGGGCGACGGTGACCGGGTTGGTCAGCAACCGGTTGTTGTCGGCCAACCAGGCGCCGACCGCGCCGGGGAGGGCCCCGGTCTGCTTCGGGGCGACGAGCGCGGCGACGAGGAGGGCGGCGAGCACCGGCGGAAGCGCCGGCATCACGACCGCGGCCGCCAACGGCAGCAGCCGCCCGATCGAGTAGCCGAGGCTCGCGGCGAGCTGTTGGGCGATGCGGGCGGCGGCCTCGTCGGCGACCCCGTAGCCGTGCGCGGCGGCGCGCAACACGAACCCGATCGCGGCCGCCCGCCGGCCGGCCGCCTCGACCACACCGAGCGCGTGGTCCATCTCGCGCTCGGCGTCGAGGGCGCTCAGCGGCGCATCGGCCCGCCGCAGCAGCCGCTCGCCGACCACGGCGTCGGCCGACACGAGAGCCGACGCCGCCCGGCGCAGTTCGTCGTGCACCGCCTCGAGCGACTGCGCGTCGCCGAAGAGGGCGTCGCTCGCGACGGCGACCGACCCGCCGCCCGACACGACGATCGTCTCCGACGGCCGCTCAGCCATGCGACGCCACCGTGGCGACCGCGCGCGCGGTGTACCTTCTGGCCGCACGCACGGCGTCGATCGCCTCGTCGAGCTGGCCGCCGAGCTGGCGCACGCTGCTGCCGTAGGCGAGCTGGGCCGGCCCCCGCCACTGGTCGCCCGGCGCCCCCGTCGGCACCCGCGCCCGCGCGTGCTCGAGGCGGGCGAGCACGCCGGAGAGCGCGGCGAGTTGGGCCGAGAGGGCGAGACGTGCCTCGACCGCTGCAGGGTCGAGCACAGCGGGGTCGAGAACGGCGGCGGGATCGATGTTCACGGAGAAATCGTCGGTCACGGGCGCCCGGGGCGGGGCGGGCGGCGTGAGTCCGTGGCATCCGCGGGTCTTTTCCGCGCTGTGGGGGAGGGGAATCTACGCGACAATGGGCGAATGAGTTTCGAGCGCATCTTCGACGAGTCCGCGCTCTTCCGACTCTGTTTCGTCTGCACCGGCAACATCTGCCGCTCGCCGATGGCCGAGGTTGTCATGACCGACCTCATCAAAAAGGCCGGCCTCGAGGGCCGCGTCGCGGTGATGTCGGCCGGAACCGGCGACTGGCACGTGGGAGAGCGTTCCGACGAGCGCACCCTCGACACGCTCGCCGCCCGCGGCTACGACGGCGCCCAACACCGCGCGAAGCAGTTCAACCCCGACTGGTTCAACGAACTCGACCTCGTCGTCGTCTTCGACCACAGCCAGGAACGCATCCTCAAGGCGTGGGCGTCGAACGACCACGACCGGTCGAAGGTGCAGCTGTTGCTCTCCTTCGACAAAGACCAGTCGAGCCAGCTCGACGTGCCCGACCCGTACTACTCCGACGCCGCGTTCTTCGATCAGGTGCTCGCCATGATCAAGCACGCGACGTCGGCGCTTTTCGACCAGATCAAACCAGGAATTCAGGGTGTCAAATGAGTCCACTGCCAGAACAACCCCTCAGCCCGCTCGACGGCCGCTACAAGGCCTCGGTCGCGGGTCTCGGTGAGTTTCTCTCCGAGGCCGGCCTGAACCGCGCGCGCGTGCACGTCGAGGTCGAGTGGCTGCTCTACCTCACCGACCACGAGCTGTTCGGCTCGCGCCGCCTCAGCCAGGAGGAGGCCCGCGCCCTGCGCGCCCTCGCCGCCGACTTCGGCCAGCCCGAGATCGACGAGCTCGCGACCCTCGAGGCCACCACGCGCCACGACGTGAAGGCCGTCGAGTACCTGGTGCGGCACAAGCTCTCCGACCTCGGCCTGAACGAGGTCGCCGAGCTCACCCACTTCGCCTGCACGAGCGAAGACATCAACAACCTCTCGTACGCGCTCACGATCGGCTCGGCCGTGCGCGAGGTGTGGCTGCCCCGCTTCCGCGGCATCGTCGAGAAGCTGCGCGAACTCTCCGTCGAGCACCGCGACGTGCCGATGCTCGCCCACACCCACGGGCAGCCCGCCACCCCGACGACCGTCGGCAAGGAGTTCGCCGTCTTCGTCTACCGGCTCGAGCGCATCCTCGCCCAGATCGAGGCGACCGAGTACCTCGGCAAGTTCAGCGGCGCCACCGGCACGTTCGCGGCCCACGTCGCCGCCGACGCCGGCCAGGACTGGCCGACCATCTCGCGCGAGTTCGTCACCGGTCTCGGCCTCGACTGGAACCCGCTGACCACCCAGATCGAGTCGCACGACTGGCAGGCCGAGCTGTACCAGCGCATGAGCCACGCCAACCGGGTGCTGCACAACCTGTGCACCGACATCTGGACCTACATCTCGATGGGCTACTTCACCCAGATCCCGCAGGCCGGCGCCACCGGATCGTCGACGATGCCGCACAAGATCAACCCGATCCGCTTCGAGAACGCCGAGGCCAACCTCGAGCTCTCGAGCGCGCTGCTCGAGTCGCTGTCGCAGACGCTGGTCACCTCGCGCCTGCAGCGCGACCTCACCGACTCCACGACACAGCGCAACGTTGGTGTCGCGATCGGCCACTCCATGCTCGCCATGGACAACCTCGGCCGCGGCCTGAGCGAGTTCAGCATCGACACGGTGACCCTCGCCGCCGACCTCGACGGCAACTGGGAGATCCTCGGCGAGGCGATCCAGACCGTGATCCGCGCCGAGATCACCGCCGGCCGCTCGTCGATCAGCGACCCGTACGCGATGCTCAAGGAGCTCACCCGCGGACGCCGCATCGGCCAGACCGAACTCGTCGAGTTCATCGACAAGCTCGACATCGGGCAGGACGCGAAGAACCGCCTCCGCACGCTGACCCCGGCCGGGTACGCCGGACTCGCGAGCGAGCTGGTCGCCTACATCGAGAAGTAGACGCGCACAGGACATCGGATGCCGCGGGGCCGGCGCACGGGCAACCGGGCGCGGCGCACCGCGGCATCGGTGTCTGCGCGGCGGGTGCCGGCGGGTCCCGTGCGGCGGCGCCGGTGCGGCGGCCGCCGGTGTGGCGCGCCCAGTGTGGCCGGCCAGCCGGTGTGGCGGCGCCGGTTCGGCGGGCACGGAGTCGCACAACTCAGGCAGGAACGCGGGCGCCGCCCGGCCGCCCCGCGTGAAACCGCGCCCCGCGGCATCCGCCCGGCCTGATCTGCCTGAGTTATGCCGGCCGCCCGTTCACGATTCAGGACAGGCTCGACCTCGCCGCCCCGCGACGCCCGGGATACCGGGCCCGCAAACGCGCGCCGGCAGGAATCTCCGGAATGACGAACACGCCGCCCTGAGGGTCGCACAACTCAGGCGGGAACGCGGGCGCCGCCCGGCCGACCCGCGTGAGACCGCGCCCCGCAGCATCCGCCCGGCCTGATCTGCCTGACTTATGCCGGCCGCACAGCGCCCTCTAGTGGCCTTCGGGGTGGTTCTGCTCGTCGAGGTCGATGAGCTCTTCGCCGTCGGGACGAACCGCGAGCACCAGCATCGCCAGCACGACCAGCACCACGACGAACGCGATGCCGAGGAAGATCAGCGAGAGCACGATGTCGCGGGTCGACATCAGCGTGATGAGTCCCGTGAAGACCGCCATGACGGCCGACAGCACGAGCAGCTCGACCGGTCGTGTGCGATCTTTCCTTGAGGGTTTTACCACGTCAACTGCCGCTTTCCGCGGCTGTAGCCGCCACCGACCGGGGAGCCCACTTGAGGCTCAGCCCGGCAATAACAAGGTAGACGCCGAGGATGGCGGCGTAGGCACCGAGAACGCCGACGAGCACGACCGACGCCGTGAGGGCGCGTTCGATGCCGTCGGGCCCGGTGAAAGGCTGGGTGTAGTCGGCCGGAACGACGAGCGCGACGATGGCGAACAGCACCGTGAGGGCGCCGGCGAAGATCCAGTCGCGCGCCGAGTCGTTGCGGCGGCGGCTGCGCAGCCCGCTGTACAGCTCGAGGAACCCGGTGAGAACCGCGAAGGCGCTCACCAGCAGGATGAGGAAGGGCAGTCCCGCGCCGCCCGAGACGAGCGCTATCGCGCCGAGAACCACTCCGACCGCGCCCTGCACCGCGAAGCACCAGCGCACGACGCCCTCGAGCGCGCGCACGGCACCGACCAGCACGACGGCGCCGCCGGCGAGGGCCAGGATGCCGAACATCAGGAAGCCGAGGCGCGCCGAATGGTCGGCGCTGAAGGTGATGACGATGGCGACGACGATCGCGGGAAGCGCACGCAACAGCACCCACGGCCAGTAGCGGCCGGCGTGTACCGGGTTGTCGTCAGGGGAAGACACGGGAGCGACCTCTTTCCGACGGGCTCGGTAAGCGAGTTTACGCCACGGTGCGGTGGCGTAACTGTGTGTCGCCGCCTAGGCCCCCGGCGGGAGGTCGACGAAGCGCGAGAAGTGGCCGTGGAACCCGATGGTGAGGGTGTCGGTGGGGCCGTTTCGGTGCTTGGCGATGATGAGGTCGGCCTCGCCCGCGCGCGCGCTGTCTTTCTCGTACGCGCTCTCGCGGTGCAGCAGGATCACCATGTCGGCGTCTTGCTCGAGCGATCCCGACTCGCGGAGGTCGGAGAGCGCCGGCTTCTTGTCGGCCCGCTGCTCGGGGCCACGGTTCAGTTGGCTGATCGCGATGACCGGCACGCCGATCTCTTTCGCGAGCAGCTTGAGCGAACGCGAGAACTCCGAGACCTCTTGCTGGCGCGACTCGACCTTCTTGCCGCTGGTCATCAGCTGCAGGTAGTCGATGATGACCATCTTCAGGCCGACGCGCTGCTTGAGCCGGCGGCACTTGGCGCGGATCTCGACGAGCGTCATGTTGGGGGAGTCGTCGATGTAGAGCGGCGCGTCGTTGATGCGGCCGCGGGTCTGCGCGATCGTCGTCCAGTCTTGCGAGTGCACGGTGCCCTTGCGCATGGACTGGAGGGGGACGGATGCCTCGGCGGAGAGCAACCGCATCGCGATCTCACTCCGTCCCATTTCGAGGGAGAAGACGACGACGGGCATGTCGTTGTGGATCGCGGCGGCGCGCGCGAAGTCGAGGGCGAGCGTCGACTTACCGATGGCGGGACGCGCGGCGAGGATGATCATCTGGCCCGGGTGCAGGCCGTTGGTGAGGGCGTCGAGCTGGGCGAAACCGGTGGGAACACCGATCATCTGGCCGTCGCGGCCCTTCGCGGCCTCGATCTCGTCGACGGCGGCCGTGACCGCGTCGGAGAGCGGAACGTAGTCTTCGGTCTCGACGCCGCCGTTGACCGCGTAGATCTCGGCCTGGGCGTTGTTGACGAGGTCGACGACCTCGCCCTCGCTTGCGTATCCCATCTGCACGATGCGGGTACCCGCCTCGACGAGACGGCGCAGGACCGCCTTCTCGGTGACGATGAGCGAGTAGAAGCCGGCGTTGGCCGCCGTCGGCACGAGGCCGGTGAGGGTGTGCAGGTATTCGGCGCCACCGGCGCGCTGTAGCTCGCCGGTCTTGGTGAGCTCGTCGGTGACGGCGATGACGTCGGTCGGCTCGCCGTGCGAGTAGAGCGAGAGGATCGCGTCGAAGATGATCTCGTGCTTCGGGATGTAGAAGTCGACGCCGCGCACGACCTCGACCACGTCGGCCACAGCGTCTTTGCTGAGCAGCATGCCGCCGAGCGCGCTCTGTTCGGCGAGCAGGTCGTGCGGGGGAACCCTGTCGCGATCGCCGCCCCGGCTTTCGCCCCGACTCGTATCGCCGGCTAGTCCGAGATGTGCAATGGACACGTGTTTGCTCCCAATCGTGGTGGTGCTTCTAGTTCTAGCGGTGGCTTCCGACAATCACGCGACCAGCCCGGCGCGTTCGCATTCCCGCCGCGACATTCCCCGCGCGCGCGGCGTGATTTCCACCCGGTGCCTCACGATATGGAGGGTGCTCGCCGGCCGCAAAACAGCCCTGTGGACAAGCCTGTGGAAACGAAGCGGGAAACGCCGGGAGTTGTGTGGGGAACCTGTGGAACGATCTGTTAGTAACTAATCGGTTTCGGGCTTAATAACGCTCTTGATCAGGTCTTTTAGTTTTCACATGGTGTGTGTAGAAACATGTTTACAGTAGACGTTGAAGGTTGTGTTAAATTCTCTCGCCCTGTGCACAAAGTGCTTGACTTCGGGCACAAAAAAGGTGGCTGTCACGGGTCTTTACGACCCGTGACAACCACCTTCTGAAGTGAAACTACTTCGCGCTGACCACGTTCAACGTGATCGTCGCGACGAGGTCGTCACGGAGGCGAACGGTCGCCTCGTGGGTGCCCGTCACCTTGATCGGAGCCGAGAGCTCGATCTTGCGCTTGTCGACGCCGCCGAGGCCGGCAGCGGCCACCGCGTCAGCGATGTCCGACGTCTTGACGGAACCGAACAGGCGGCCACCGTCTCCGGTCTTGACGGTGAGGGTGACGGTCGTTGCCTGGAGGCGAGCCTTCAGGTCGAGCGCCTCTTCGAGGGTCGCGTGCTCGCGCGCTGCGCGGGCCGCCTTGATGGAATCGATCTGCTTCTCTCCACCACGGGTCCACGCCACGGCGAAGCCCTGGGGGATGAGGTAGTTGCGAGCGAAACCGTTCTTGACGTCGACGACGTCTCCGGGAGCACCGAGGCCGGTGACCTCGTGCGTGAGGATCAACTTAGACATATCAATGCTCCTTAACGGCCTGAGCCGGCGTAGGGAAGCAGTGCCATCTCGCGTGCGTTCTTGACGGCACGGGCGATGAGACGCTGCTCCTGGACGGAGACACCGGTGATGCGACGAGCGCGGATCTTTCCGCGGTCGGAGATGAACTTACGCAGGGTTGCGACGTCCTTGTAGTCGATGACGCCTACGCGGATCGACTTGGCAGGAGCGGCGTTCTTGCCGTCCTTGCCCTTGCGGATCGGCTTGCGGCGGTCGCCGCTGCTCTTTCCAGCCATGGGTTTTCTTCTTCCTAAAAGTAAATGAGCGCCTAGAAGGGCGTTTCGTCTGTGTAGTTGCCCGGCGTGTTCCACACGTCGCCGGCTGCCGCTGCTGCGGGCGCGCTAGCGGCCCACGGCTCTTCGGCTACCTGGCTCTGCTGTGATCCACCACGTGCTCCTCCGCCACCTTCGCGGGATGAAGCTGCACGGGTCACCTGGGCGGTGGCGTAGCGAAGCGACGGGCCGATTTCATCGACCTCGAGCTCGATGCTCGTGCGCTTCTCGCCTTCCTTGGTTTCATACGAACGCTGCTTCAGGCGGCCGGTAGCGATGACGCGCGAACCCTTGGTGAGGGATCCCGCGACGTGCTCGGCGAACTCGCGCCATACGCTTGCGCGCAGGAACAGAGCATCTCCGTCTTTCCAGTCGTTGGCCGCGCGATCGAAGTTGCGCGGCGTCGAAGCGATCGTGAAGTTGGCAACCGCGAGTCCGTTCTGCGTGTACCGCAGTTCGGGGTCTCCGGTGAGGTTGCCAACAACCGTGATTATGGTTTCGCCGGCCATGATTACTCGGCGGCTGCGTCGGCAGCTGCGGGAGCCGCAGCGGCAGGCTTAGCGTCGGTGGCGACGGCGGGGGCCTTCGACGGCGCGGCTGCCTTGCGGGCGGCCTTCTCGTCGGATGCCTTCTTGGCTGCTGCGACCTGGGCGAAGCCCTCTTCGGCACGCAGCACCTTGGTGCGCATGACGGCTTCGCTGAGCGAAAGCTGGCGGTCGAGCTCGGTCGTCGCTGCGGGCGATGCCGTGAAGTTGACGACGGCGTAGATGCCTTCGGCCTTCTTGTTGATCTCGTAAGCGAGACGACGACGGCCCCAGACATCTACCTTGTCGATAGATCCACCATCGTTGCGGATGACGTTGAGGAACTTGTCGAGACTGGGAGCCACGGTGCGCTCGTCGATCTCTGGATCGAGGATGACCATGAGTTCGTACTGATTCGTCACTAACCCACCTCCTTCGGACTTTACGGCCACAGACGATCTGTGGCAGGAGGGTGTTGACGTGTGCCCTGGCGAATTTAACCGGGGCAACCTGCCTAGTGTAGTCAGTACAAGCACCATCTCTCAAGGAGCACTACCGCACATGACCATCCGGATCGCCATCGCCGGCGTCGGCAACTGCGCCAACGCACTCATCCAGGGCGTAGCTTTCTACGCCGATGCAGCCGACGACTCGGTCGTCCCCGGGCTGATGCACACGCGGTTCGGGCCACACCGCATCCGCGACATGCAGTTCGTCGCCGCGTTCGACGTCGACGCCGCCAAGGTCGGCTCCGACCTCGCCGACGCCATGTGGGCGAGCAAGAACGACACCTACCGGTTCGCCGAGGTGGGGCCGACCGGCGTCACCGTGCAGCGGGGCCCGACCCTCGACGGGCTCGGCGCCTACTACCGGGAGGTCGTCGAAGAGTCGGATGCGCCGGAGGTCGACCTCGCCGAGGCCCTGCGCGCGAGCGGCGCCGACGTGCTGGTCTGCTACCTCCCCGTCGGGTCGGACGACGCCGCGAAGGCCTACGCCCAGGCCGCGATCGACGCCGGTGTCGCGTTCGTCAACGCCCTCCCCGTGTTCATCGCGAGCGACCCCGAGTGGGCAGCGAAGTTCGAGGCAGCCGGTGTTCCGATCGTCGGCGACGACATCAAGAGCCAGCTCGGTGCCACGATCACGCACCGCGTCCTCGCGCGCCTCTTCGAGGAACGCGGTCTGATGCTCGACCGCACCTACCAGCTCAACGTGGGCGGCAACATGGACTTCAAGAACATGCTCGAGCGCTCGCGGCTCGAGTCGAAGAAGATCTCGAAGACGCAGGCGGTGACGAGCAATATCGCCGCGCACCTCCCCGCCGACGACGTGCACATCGGCCCGAGCGACCACGTGCCGTGGCTCACCGACCGCAAGTTCGCGTACGTGCGCCTCGAGGGCCGCGGCTTCGGCAACGCGCCCACGAGCCTCGAGTACAAGCTCGAGGTCTGGGATTCGCCGAACTCCGCCGGCGTGGTGATCGACGCCATCCGCGCCGCCAAGATCGCGCTCGACGCCGGCCTGGGCGGACCGCTCGAAGCGGCCTCGGCGTACTTCATGAAGAGCCCGGCGGTGCAGATGCCCGACCCGCTGGCGCGCGAGCAGCTCGAGGAGTTCATCACTGACGCTGGTTGAGGAGGGCCGTCCACGGCCCGTATCGAAACCTCGCGAGGGGTTTCGATACGGCGCTGGACGACCTGCTCAACCGACGGTGCGGTCGGCCCACCACGCCCGCAGGCGCTGCTCCGCGGCATCCGGCCCCAGAGGTCCTTCGTCGAGACGCAGTTCGAGCAGGAATCGGTAGGCCTCGCCGACCTCGCGCCCGGGGGAGAGCCCGAGCAGCGCCATGATCTGCTCGCCGTCGAGGTCGGGACGCACCGCGGCGATGCCCTCGGCCTCGGCGATGGCGGCGATGCGCTCTTCGAGGTCGTCGTAGGCGAACGACAGCCGGTCGGCCTTGCGCACGTTGCGCGTCGTCACGTCGGCGCGGGTGAGGATGTGCAGGCGCTCGAGCAGCGGCCCGGCGTCGCGCACGTACCGGCGCACGGCCGAGTCGGTCCAGACGCCCTCGCTGTAGCCGAAGAAACGCAGGTGCAGCTCGATCAGCTTGGCGACCGAGGCGATCGTGTCTTTGTCGAAGCGCAGGTGCTTGAGCCGCTTGGCCGCGAGTTTCGCGCCCACCACGTCGTGGTGGTGGAAGGTGACGACGTTCTTGCCCTCGATGCGGCGGGTCTGCGGCTTGCCGATGTCGTGAAGCAGCGCGGCGAGGCGCAGCACGAGGTCGGGGCCGTCGATGCCGGGCCGCGACTTCTCGAGGTCGATCGCCTGCGTGAGCACGGTCAGGCTGTGCTCGTAGACGTCTTTGTGGTGCGCGTGCTCGTCGACCTCGAGCTTGAGGGCGGGCACCTCGGGCAACACGATGTCGGCGAGTCCGGTCTCGACGAGCAGCCGGATGCCGGGAACCGGGTCGTCGGTCAGCAGCAGTTTGGTCAGTTCGTCGCTCATCCGCTCGACGCTGATGATCGGCAGCCTGTCGGCGAGGGCGATCATCGCGGCGCGGGTCGGCTCGTCGACGGTGAAACCGAGCTGCGACGTGAAACGGGCGGCACGCATCATCCGCAACGGGTCGTCTCCGAAAGAGACCTCCGGCGCACCCGGCGTCGTCAGGCGGCGGGCCAGCAGGTCTTCCATGCCGCCCGAGGGGTCGACCAGCACGAGCTCGGGCAGGCGCAGCGCCATCGCGTTCACGGTGAAGTCGCGGCGCACCAGGTCGCCCTCGAGCGAACTGCCGAACTCGACCACCGGCTTGCGGGTCTCGCCGTCGTAGGCGTCGGTGCGGTAGGTCGTGATCTCGACGGTGTCGCGCGAGAACCGGGCCCCGATCGTGCCGAACGCCCGGCCGATGTCCCAGTGGGCGTCGGCGATCGGCGCGACGATCGCGAGGATCTCGTCGGGCAGCGCGCTCGTGGTGAAGTCGAAATCGTTCACCGGGCGGCCGAGAAATGCGTCGCGGACCGGTCCGCCGACGAGGGCCAGCTCGTGCCCGGCGTCGGCGAACGCCCGCGCGAGTCTCGAAATGTGCCGGGTTTCTGCGAGTTCGCCCAGCCTGTGTAGTGCCGTAGCGACGCTCTCCATAGCCAAGAGAATAGACTCTCCCCATGACGGCCAAGCGATCTGACGGGAGATCGCGCGTGCCGACAGCACCCCGCGCGGCCCTCGTGGGCGGCCTCGTCGCCCTGTTGTCGCTGGCGATGGTCACTCCCGGAGCCGCGAATGCGGCCCCCGGCGATCCGGCGGGCCTCGCGCGCGTCGCCACGATCTTCCCGCTCACCACCCCCGAGACCCGCACCGCCCTGATCGGCGCCGAGGCCCTGGCCGGCTACACCTCGCCCACCGGAGCACTCACGCGCGACCTCGACGCCGTGATCGACACCCCCGTCGCCATCGGAATCGACCCGATGATCCTCGCCTCGATCCGCATTCTCGGCACCGCGGCCCCCGCCTCGGCCCTCGAGTGGCTCGACCGGCTCGCCAACGCGACCAACGAGACGTTCTCGCTCACCTACGCCGACTCCGACGTGACGGTGGGCCTGCAGGCGGGAGCCTCGTCGGTGATCGCCCCCGGATCGTTCGACTTCGCGATCGACCCCACCCGGTTCGCCGCACCACCCGCCGAGACCCCCACGGCCACGCCCGCTCCCGAACCGACCGAGGAGACCGAAGGCGTCGCCCCCGCGCTGCCGACCACCGACAGCCTGCTCGGCTGGGACTTCGCCGTGCCGAGCATCGTCTGGCCGGTCGCCGACACCGTCATCGGCACCGACCTCACCACGATGGCGACGAGCGGCTTCACCACCGTCGTCTTGAACTCCGGCAACCTCGAGCGCGCCGACCCGTCGAAGGCGATGACCTCGCTCGGCAACCTGTCGGGAGTCACGACCGACGACGGTCTCTCGCAGCTGTTCGGCGACGCGATCGACGCCACGTCGATGGCCGAGTGGGACGCGGCCTCCGGTCGGCTCAACGCCGCGATCGACAGCAGTGCCGCCTCGGGCGGCGCCGAGGGTGCGACCATCGTCCTGGCCGTCGACCGCACCAGCCTCGGCTCGGCCTCCCGCCTGCGGTCGACCCTCGCCGGCATCGACCTGCTGCCGAGCAGCGATGTCGCGCCGTTCACCACGGTGTTGGGCACGGCGGGCGCCGAGGCGACGCTCACCGACCGCCCGCAGACACCCGAGCGGGTCTCGGCCGCGCAGACACTGCTCACCACCGAGGCATCCGATGCTTCGTTCGCGTCGGTCGCCGAGAACCCCGAACTCATCACCGGCGAACGCCGCCTGCGCATGCTCGCCACCATGTCGACGGCCTGGTACTCGTACCCGGGAGGCTGGACGTCGGCGCTCAAGCTGTTCGACTCCGAGTCGGTCGCCCTGCACGAGTCGGTGCGCGTCGTGAAGAGCAGCGACATCACGATCATCGCCGACCGCGCCTCGCTCTACGTGACGGTGACCAATGAGCTGAACCAGCCGGTCACCGTGAACATCCATGTCACCGCCCCGACACCGCTGCTCGAGATCGAGGAGTCGTCGGTGCCGGTGACCATCGAGCCCCTCTCGCAGAAGCGCGGCGCGATCCCCGTGCAGTCGCTCTCCAACGGCACCGCGGTCATCTCCATCTCCATCTCGAGCGCCTCCGACGTGACCATCGGCTCGCCGATCACGGTCGGTGTCAACGTCTACGCCGGCTGGGAGACGCCGTTCACGGTGGCGCTCGGAGCGCTCGTGGTCGGCATCTTCGGTTTCGGCATCGCGCGCCTCATCGTGCGCCGCCGCCGGGCCCGCAAGGAGCTCGCCGCCGAGACGACGGCCGCGTCTGCCGAATCGACAGAGAAAGTCACAGAGTGACCAAGACGGATGCCGGGGGCGGGCTCGGTCGCGCATCCGCGCTTCTCGCCTCGGGCACGATCGTCTCCCGTGTGCTCGGTTTCGTCAGTGCGGCAGTTCTCGCGCAGGCCATCGGAACCACCGGAGCCGGCGCCGACACCTTCGCAATAGCGAACCAGCTGCCCAACAACATCTACGCGATCATCGCGGGCGGGCTGCTCAGCGCCGTGCTCGTGCCGCAGATCGTCAAGGCCGGCATGCACGACGACGGCGGCCAGCGGTTCATCAACCGGCTGGTGACCCTCGGGCTCGCGGTGTTCGTCATCGCCGCGGTCGTCGCGACCGTTGCCGCTCCGTGGCTCGTGACCCTGTACTCGCAGCAGTCGGCCGACGGCACCCGGGGCCTCTCGCCCGACGAGATCGCGCTGGCCACCGCGTTCGCGTACTGGTGCCTGCCCCAGGTGCTGTTCTACGCCATCTACAGCCTGCTCGGCGAGGTGCTGAACGCCCGCAAGATATTCGGGCCGTTCACCTGGACCCCGGTGCTGAACAACCTGGTCGCGATCGCCGGAATGATCGTGTTCATCGTCGCCTTCGGGGGAGACCCGGCGCACACCGACGCGACGACGTGGACCAGCCCGATGATCGCGCTGCTGGCCGGATCGGCCACCCTCGGCATCGCCGTGCAGGGTCTCGGCCTGTTCTGGTTCTGGCGCCGTGCGGGCCTGACCTACCGCCCCGACTTCCACTGGCGCGGGGTCGGTCTCGGCGCCACCGGCAAGGCCGCCTCGTGGGTGTTCGGCATGATCGTGGTCACCCAGCTCGCCGGCATCGTGCAGACCAACGTGGCATCCCTCGCTGCCGGCAGCGGCGAAGCCTCGGTGCGCGTGCTCAGCCTCTCCTGGCTCATCTTCATGCTGCCGCACTCGATCGTCGCGGTGTCGATCGCGACCGCGTACTACACCCGCATGTCGACCCACGCGCACGAGGGCAACCTCGACGGCGTGCGCGCCGACTTCTCGGCGTCGATGCGTTCGATCGGTCTGATCATGGTGTTCGCGGCGGTGGGGCTGGTCGTGCTCGCCTATCCTTTCAGCGCGGTGTTCGACAACGACTTCGACAACGTGCAGAAGATGGCGGTCGTGGTCATCGCCTACCTGGTCGGCCTGGTGCCGTTCAGCATCCTGTTCCTCATTCAGCGTGCCTTCTACTCGCTCGGCGACACGCGCACCCCGTTCTTCCTGCAGGTGTTCCAGTCGGCCCTATTCGTGCTCGGCGCCCTGGTCGTCACCGGCTTCGCGACCGAGTGGATCGCGGTGGGCATCGCCGCTGTAACCTCCATAGCCGGTTCCGCTCAGGCGGTCGTCGCCGCGATCCTGCTGCGTCGGCGGCTCGGACGCCTCGACGCCGGGCGGATCGTGCGGAGATACGCCATATTCGCGCTCGCGTCGCTGCCTTCCGCGGCGGTCGGGGTGCTGCTGCTGTTCGCGCTGGGTGGAACCACCCAAGACGGTTTCGCCGTCGCCGACTGGGTCAGCGCCATCGCCTCGATGGCCGTGATCGGCGCCGCGATGGGCCTCGTCTACGCCGGCGTTCTCGTCGCCTTCCGCAACCCCGAGCTCGGAGAGATCGTGCGTCCGCTCGTTCGCCGACTGCGCGGACGCCGCTAGGCGCATCCGTCTCCCGGGCCGCCGGAATAGGCTGCACCTAGAATTGGTTATACCGGCTACTGCAAGCACAAAGGAGACGTACGTGCGTCAAGTAATCATCATCGGCTCAGGCCCCGCCGGATACACGGCCGCCATCTACGCCGCCCGCGCCAACCTGGCGCCCCTGCTCATCGCGAGCTCGGTCGAGGCCGGTGGCGAACTCATGAAGACCACAGAGGTCGACAACTACCCCGGATTCCCCGAGGGAATCCAGGGCCCCGACCTGATGATCGCGATGCAGGCCCAGGCCGAGCGTTTCGGCACCGAGGTCGTTCTCGACGACGTCGTCTCCCTCGACCTGACCGGCGAGATCAAGACGGTCACCCTCGGCAACGGCGACGTGCACGAGGCCCTGTCGGTGATCTTCGCGACCGGATCCGCCTACCGCAAGCTCGGTCTCGAGGACGAAGACCGGTTGAGCGGCCAGGGCGTCTCCTGGTGCGCCACCTGCGACGGCTTCTTCTTCCGCAAGAAGACCATCGCGGTCGTCGGCGGCGGCGACTCGGCGATGGAAGAGGCCACGTTCCTCACCCGCTTCGCCGACAAGGTCTACGTCATCCACCGCAAAGACTCCCTGCGCGCCTCCAAGGCCATGCAGGACCGCGCGTTCGCCGACCCGAAGATCGAGTTCCTCTGGAACAAAGAGGTCGCGCACATCTACGGCGAGGGCCTCGTCAACGGCGTCGGCCTCATCGACACCGTCGACGGCAGCGAGACCACGCTGAACCTCAGCGGCCTGTTCATCGCCATCGGAGCCGACCCGCGCACGCACCTCGTGCACGACCAGCTCGACCTCACCACCGAGGGCACGATCGCCGTCCAGGGGCGCACGTCGCGCACCAACCTGACCGGTGTGTTCGCGGCCGGCGACGTGATCGACCCCACCTACCGTCAAGCCGTCACGGCCGCCGCATCCGGCACCGTCGCGGCCCTCGACGCCGAGCACTACCTGGCGTCGCTCCCCAAAGACCTGGTGAACTCGGCGGTCCAGGCCGCCAGCGTCACCGAACCCGTTGCAGAAGCGGTAGCCGTCTAACTCCGGCTCCTGCACTCACCCACCAGTAAGGAAAAAGCTATGTCCACTGCTCTCGACGTCACCGACGCCACGTTCACCGACCAGGTGCTCAACTCCGAAGACACGATCATGGTCGACTTCTGGGCCGAGTGGTGCGGCCCGTGTCGCGCGGTCTCGCCCATCCTCGACCAGATCGCGGCCGAGCACTCGTCCAAGATCAAGATCGTCAAGCTCAACGTCGACGACAACCCCGAAATCGCCATGAAGTACCAGATCACCTCCATCCCCGCGATGAAGGTCTTCAAGGGCGGCGAGGTCGTCAAGACCATCATCGGCGCCAAGCCCAAGCCGGCCATCGAGGCCGACCTGGCGGAGTTCCTCGCGTAATAACCACGCGAACAGGAGCCCCGCCCGAGACACACTCGGGCGGGGCTTTTTCGTATCTCCACGGGCCTCCGGGCCGCACCCCCTATCCTTGAACGACGATCGAACGGGAAATCTTCATGACTACACAGGGCCCGACAGCGGGATCAAACGCGGGAAACAACCTCGACCCGTGGTACGGCCACTACGCCGACCGCACGGCAGGCCTCAGCGCCTCCGAGGTACGAGCCCTGTTCGCCGTCGCCTCGCGCCCCGAAGTCGTCTCCCTCGCCGGCGGCATGCCCTACGTCTCCGCCCTGCCGCCCGAGCTCGTCAGCGGCGCCCTCGAGCGCGTGATGCGCGACCACGGTCCCGAGGCGCTGCAGTACGGCTCCGGGCAGGGCACACCGGCCATCCGCGAGCAGATCCTCGAGGTCATGGCGCTCGAGGGCATCCGCGCGAGCGTCGACGACGTCGTCGTCACCACCGGGTCGCAGCAGGCCCTCGACCTGGTCACCAAGCTGTTCATCGACAAGGGCGACGTCATCCTCGCCGAGAGCCCGAGCTACGTCGGCGCGATCGGCGTCTTCCGCTCGTACCAGGCCGAGGTCGTGCACGTGGCGACCGACGGCGACGGCATGGTGCCCGAGTCGCTGCGCGAGGCGATCGTGCGCACCCGCGCCGCCGGCAAGACCATCAAGTTCCTCTACCTGATCCCGAACTTCCACAACCCGGCCGGGGTCACCCTCAGCTGGGAGCGCCGCCTCGAGATCATCGAGATCGCCCGGTCGAACAACATCCTGATCCTCGAGGACAACCCGTACGGGCTGCTCTACTTCGACGGCCCGCCGCCCCAGGCGATGCGCTCGGTCGACACCGACGGCATCATCTACCTCGGCTCGTTCTCGAAGACCTTCGCCCCGGGCCTGCGCGTGGGTTGGGCCGTCGCCCCGCACGCCATCCGCGAGAAGCTCATCCTGGCAAACGAATCCGCCGTGTTGTCGCCGAGCACGTTCACCCAGAACGTGATCACCTCCTACTTCGGTGCATCCGATTGGCGCGCGCAAATCGATACCTTCCGCGGTATCTATCGCGAACGAAAAGAGGCCATGATCGGCTCTTTAAAGGAGAACCTGCCCGACCTGACCTGGACGGATCCCAACGGCGGGTTCTACGTCTGGCTCACCCTGCCCGAGCACCTCGACTCGAAGGCGATGCTGCCGCGCGCCGTCAAAGAGCTCGTCGCGTACACGCCGGGCACCGCGTTCTTCGCGAACGGCGACGGGCGTCACAACATCCGTCTCTCGTTCTGCTACCCCACCTCCGACGCGATCCGGCTCGGCCTCCGTCGCCTCACCAAGGTGATCAACGGCGAGACCGAGCTGCTCGAGACCTTCGCCGGCACCGGTCAGCTCGACACGACCAAGTCCACCGACCGG
>Ga0247813_10000898_pt1 | contig 24003 bp, 25 predicted proteins | sample UWRJL169409C1_FD_180719 | JGI IMG/M metagenome (GOLD analysis project Ga0247813, IMG submission 180719) | Plant litter microbial communities from Arlington Agricultural Research Station in Wisconsin, United States - UWRJ-L169-409C-1 | ecosystem: Environmental > Terrestrial > Plant litter >...
TTGACGAACAGTTCCTGTTTTATCAAATTTTCTTTTATAGCGCTTTAATGCTCTATCGATATTTTCTCCGTCTTTAATTGGTATAATTAACATAATATAGACACCTCCTCTCGTTAAGGGTGCAAAAGTATATATTAATTTTGAATTATGAGTTATGAATTGTCAATTATTTTTAAGAAAAAAGAGTATAGAAGAAAGAAAATAGATTTTAGCGTAAACTCTTTACTCTTTACTCTTTACTCCCTAAGCAAATTTCTAGATATAACTAATTTCTGAATTTCCGTAGTTCCTTCACCTATGGTACATAATTTAGAATCTCTGTAAAATTTCTCTACAGGATAATCTTTTGTGTACCCATAACCGCCATGAATCTGAACAGCTTCGTTTGCAATTTTAACGCAGGCTTCTGAGGCGTACATCTTGGCCATTGCGCCTAAAGTCGTAACAGGTTTATGTTGTTGTTTTAAGAAAGCAGCTTTATGCAACAATAATTCTGAAGCTTCAATTTCTGTTGCCATGTCCGCTAATTTAAATGAAATTCCCTGAAAACTACTAATTGGCTGTCCAAACTGATGTCTCTCTTTTGAATATTTCAATGCTGCTTCGTAAGCTCCTTTTGAAATCCCTAGTGATAAGGCACCAATCGAAATTCGTCCGCCATCTAAAATTTTCATTGCCTGAATAAATCCTTGTCCTACTTCGCCTAGTCTATTTTCATCTGGTACACGGCAGCCATCAAAAACCAATTCGGCTGTTTCACTGGCACGCATTCCTAATTTATTTTCTTTTTTTCCTGATGTAAATCCCGGCATTCCTTTTTCAAAGACAAAAGCGGTCATTCCTTTCGAATCTCCTTTTTCTCCTGTACGAACTATTACAACAGCGATATCACCTGAAATTGCATGTGTAATAAAATTTTTTGCTCCATTTACAATCCATGAATCACCATCTTTAACAGCCGTCGTGTTCATTCCTCCAGCATCAGATCCTGTATTGTGTTCTGTTAAACCCCATGCACCGATATGTTCAGCGGTTGCCAATTTAGGCAGCCATCTTTTCTTTTGCTCTTCATTTCCAAACGTCAAAATATGATTGGTACATAATGAATTATGAGCTGCAACTGAAAGTCCTATTGAAGGATCTACTTTAGAAATTTCTTCTACAACAGTTATATATTCGTGGTAACCTAATCCGGAACCTCCATATTCTTCCGGAACTAGAACACCCATAAAACCCATTTCTCCCAATTTCTTAAATAAATCGACCGGGAAAATTTGTGCTTCATCCCATTCCATTATATTAGGCCTTATATTTTTTTCAGCAAATTCTTTTATAGACTGAGCAATCATCGATTGCGTTTCATTATATTCAAAATTCATGTCAATGTTATTTTTAGAACTCCAAATATAAACTAATTATTTTTGCTTTTTCAACAGGAAAATCTTTAATTTTTGCTAAATCCTCAATATTTTTAAAATTTCCATTCATACTTCGATGGGTGATTATCTGTTTTGCCAGGCCATATCTGAAATAAGGAAATTGCGCAAGCTCTTTCAAAGAAGCATCGTTTATGGCAATTTTTTTAAAATTAGGAACAGCTAAAATTTTAAAATGCGTATTTAATTCAAAAAGAACTTCTGGTGAAAGTCCCCAGACATCCTTCAATTGCTCCATAGACACAAAACCTCCTAAAACTTCTTTTTGCTTTAATATTCGAAGTGACAATGCTTCACCAATTCCAAATAGCTTCATTAAATCTTCCTGACCTGCTTCATTAATATCTGCTAAAACTATCTTTTCTTTTTTAGGATATTCTTTTCGTGCATATTCTACTCGATCTTTTTTGAATGATTTTTTATTCTGAATCCAATCCGGAAATTTAAAAAGAGGAGAAATAACTTGTAATAAAGAATCTGAAATTTTAGTCACGTCCTGAAATTCTTTTGCAGAGCTTACATACTTATTTTCTTTTCGAAAAGCGAACAATCGATCTATTTCCTGAATTGACATTCCGAGTTTATATCCTTTATAATCTGAAATAAAATTTGGATTAAAAGTGTAAACTGTAGCCGCGGTATTATATTTTTCAAACTTTAATGAATCTATTTCTGATTGTAATGAAAGCCATTGCTTTTGTTCTTCTGACAAAGATTTCTCAGGAATAGAAAAACTAACAAAAAAATACACCATTTGCAGTAGTATAATTATTCCTAAAAGCAAAAAAATACCTGTACGTTGTTGGTTTGTAAACTTAAAATAAAGTGCGAGAGCTTTAAAATTATTCATTTGATACTTTTTTCAATTTTTAAATAATCAAAATTAATATAAATAGTATAATTTTATAAGAAAAATACTAGATAATGATAATTTTAAAAAAAATACATAATGCATTTTTTATCAAATTAAGTTGACAAAATGTAGCTCTTGGAACTCAATTTCGGATGATCCTATATAAATTATGAACATTTTATAACTTAAAGTTATATAATTGTTTTTATTTTTTCTAAAAAACGATACATTTGGAGCTTAATAACAATAAACCACTATTATAGTATGTCAATTTGGAGAGTTAAACCGATATCGGCTTTTGAAGCTGATATGAAAAAAAGTGATTTAAAGAGAGTTCTAGGAAAATGGAGTCTTACAGCCATTGGAGTTGGAGCTATTATTGGTGGAGGAATTTTTGTTCTTACTGGTACCGGTGCATATTATCATGCTGGTCCAGCTTTAGCACTTTCTTTCATCATTGCAGGAATTGCCTGTGTTTTTGCAGCTCTTTGTTATTCTGAGTTTGCATCAATTTTACCAGTTGAGGGTTCGGCGTATGCATATGCTTATGGTACAATTGGAGAAATTTTTGCCTGGGTCATTGGCTGGGGGCTAATACTTGAGTATGCGATGGGATCAATGACAGTTGCCGTCTCTTGGTCAGGCTATTTCAACAAGTTACTTAAAATGTTTCATATCAAACTTCCCGACTGGCTCACAACCGACCCTGCAAGTTATACTGGCGAAGGCTTTTCAATGAATTTACCTGCTTTTTTAATCGTTATTTTAGTAATTTCATTACTTATTAAAGGTACAAAAAGCGCAGCAAAAGCAAACAATATGATTGTTATTCTTAAAGTTTCTGCTGTTATATTTGTAATCGTTGCAGGTTTGTTTTTCATTGATACTGCTAATTGGCATCCATTTATTCCGGAAGCGACTCAAATCATTGAAAAAGAAACCACTCATAATGCATATGGAATAGGAGGAGTTGTTTCAGGAGCTGCTGCAATTTTCTTTGCTTATGTAGGTTTTGATGCCGTTTCAACTCAAGCTGGTGAAGCTATTAATCCTAAAAAAGATGTTCCATTTGCTATTATTGCTTCTTTATTAGTTTGTACTACATTATATATTCTTGTTTCTTTAGTTTTAACAGGAATGATGAATTATCAGGATTTTAATCCACTAGGAAAATATCCAGAAGCTATAAAAGCACCAGTAGCCTATGCATTTGATATTGCAGGGCAACCTTGGGCTGGATTTATAATTACAGTTGCTGCTACTATTGGATTGATTTCAGTATTAATGGTAATGATTATGGGACAATCAAGAATTTTCCTTGGAATGTCTAAAGATGGTCTTATTCCTGCTGTATTTTCTAAAGTTAATCCAATTTCAGGAACACCAAAAACCAATTTAATGATCTTAGGAGGTATTATTGCTGTAGTGGCAGCTTTTACACCAATTAACAGATTAGCGGATATGACTAGTTTTGGTACCTTATTTGCTTTTACAATGGTTTGTATTGCTGTTTGGATTTTAAGAGTAAAACAACCTCAATTAACGAGAACATTTAAAGTTCCTGCTCTGCCAATAATTGCAGTTTGTGGTATTTCAATTAATACTTATTTAATGATTAATTTGAGTTTAGATGCTCAACTGCTTTCATTAGGATGGTTAGCGATAGGTATTATTGTTTACTTTGCTTACAGTAAAAAACGTGCAAAACTAAACACACCAGAACAACAAATAGAAGAATAAAAAATAGAAAATGGAAAGCCCCTTATTTACTAAATAAGGGGCTTTTTTTTATATAAAATTTTAGAGTTATAAATCGAAAACTGAAGTTCGCTTGGCACGAATTAAATCTTTTAAGCGAATCCAGAAGGCCAAAGTCAGGTAAATACCAAAACCTAATCCTGCTGTTACAAACGAAATATAAATAAAAAACAAACGTACACTTGTAACACGCATTCCTAGTTTATCTGCTAATCGCGATGAAACATGAAATCCGTATTTTTCGAAGAAAAATTTAAGTCTTAAAATTGCTGACATTTATTATTTTAGATTTTATCCTTCACAATGTTCAGGATTATAAATGCAAAAGTACAAAATTTTCTAATTTTCTCATTCTCTAATTATTCCTCAGCAATTCCATTCCTATTGCGCATTTCAAGCAACCATTTTGATTGCAGTATTCATTCTTGAGCTGCAATAAAGTTTGTGTGTCAAAAGCACTTTTTGTTACAACCCCAAACGAATCAAATTTGTCAATAATCGAATTCTTTTCTGGAGAAACCTGATTAAGTAATTCAATTAAATCTTCTTCTATACATTGTCCCATGATGTTTGCATAAGCAAACTGAACAGGAATTATTGTGTTTATGATTAATAAATCAATAAACGACTTTGATAATGGTTTTGATTTCTTTGGACTTTCTTTATCAAACTGATAATGATTTTGCCAATACAAACTTGCTGAAACATTGAATAAATCATATATATGGCTGACTGTTTTTAAGGTAACAGTTTTAGAAAATAAATTTTGATGTTTATTATACAAACTTGCTAATTGTGAAAGCCTTATTGTTGGGAAATTATCCGGTCTATGCTTAAAAAACTCCACTGGATCTGTGTAAACCCGCTCTAATTGGTATTTATGAAGAAGATAAAAATATCTAAGTTTTAAATCCTTAAAATATACATCTTCTTTTTCAAAATCTAATAAACCGGAAGTTCCAAGAAGCAAGGCTTCGAGGTTTTCTATTTCAAAACTTTCCTTACGAATGATGGAAAACGGAATTGATCTGGCAATTTGCAAAAATGAATTTCCGTTTGTATTGAGTCCAAAATTCTTGGCTAATAAGCAAAATAAAACAGCTTCCCAGTCCTGATTTGTTTCTTCGAGTAAATCGTAAATAAATTTTGATTTCCGTTCTAATCGCTCGAAAAACAAACGTTCCTGCCAGTTTTTAAAAACAAATTCATCAATTTGAGCAATTTGCTTTTCGCAGGAGATCCATGATTTTGGGCTTAATAATGACTGATAATTATTGAGGGTTTCTGAAGAAACAAAATCTTTTAAAACCAAAACCGGAATTTCAATATTATTTTTTCCAAAGATTTCTGTGTCATGTTCCCAAACTACATGCAGAATAACGTTTTCATAAGCAACGTCTTTTTCATGACCATGAACGTACCAATCAGAAGATTTTATATGAATTTCAATATTGCCTGCCCATTTCTGTTCTCCAATCTTAATTTGGGCATTAAAAAAATCAGGCCCGGAAAGTTCTAAATAATCTCCGGTTTTAATAATTGTAATTTGTTCCTGTTGTGTGGTTCTCAAATTCAATGTGTCGAACTTCTTGAACTTCCAGAGATAATGAAGAAAATCTTCTTTCATTTATTGGCTTTTAAATTATATTTACAAAAGCCTAAAATTAAATAAAATAATATTAATCTTACAAATTAATTTTTATCGCAAAAGGTATAATTTTGCACAAGCTCTCGCATCAGATAATGCTTCGTGATGACTCAACTGAATCTTCATTTCACGACAGCAATCACTTAATTTAGTTGGCTTTAGTCCCTTCCCTTTATAAATTTTAACTGTACATTCCCATTTTGACGCAATATTTAAATCTTCATACTGCAAGCCATAAAGTGCCATTGATTTCATTAAAACATTGCGGTCAAAACTCTCGTTGTGTGCCACAACTACTCTATTTTGCAAACGTTTTTCAATTTCAGGAAAAACCTGCAGGAATGATTTAGCATTTACAGTGTCACTAGGATAAATACCATGAACGCGAATTGTATAGGGATTATATTCGTTATTTGGCGGTTTAATTAATGTGACAAACTCGTCGACAATTATTCCATCTTGAACAGTAACAATGCCAACAGAACATGGATGGTGTGCGGTTGCAGTTTCAAAATCTATAGCGGTAAAATTCATTACAATTGAGATAAAAAATCCATAAACCTAATTGTTTTAAACTAGATTTATGGATTTATAATAATTTTTAAAATGGTCTTATTTTATAGATCCGATAATATCATATTTAGTAATAATATGATGTTTTCCGTTTCCAAGTTCTACTAAAACGGCGTCGTTTTCTTTCGTAAATAACTTCGATACTTCTTCGATTGTAGTTCCTAATTTTACAATTGGAAAAGGTTTTCCCATTACCTCTTTGATAGGTTTTTCAGCAACATTTTTGTCGGCCACATAACTTCTAAACAAATCTGTTTCATCAACAGAGCCCACAAATCCATTAATATCGACTACCGGAATTTGCGAAATTTTATATTTACGCATACGTTCTATCGCATGCGAAACCAGTTCTTCTGTGCGAACAACAATCAATTCTTTGTCTATATGATCTTTTATAACATCTTCTGCTTTTGTAATGTTTTCTTCTAAAAAACCACGCTCACGCATCCAGTCGTCATTGAACATTTTACCCACATAACGGCTTCCTGAATCGTGAAAAAGCACTACAACAACATCATCTGGCTTAAAGTGCTCTTTTAGCTGCAATAACCCTTTTATACAAGCCCCGGCAGAATTTCCAACAAAAATAGCTTCTTCAAGCGCAATTTTTCTGGTATATACCGCAGCATCTTTATCTGTTACTTTTGTAAATCCGTCAATTAAAGAAAAGTCAACATTTTTAGGCAAAATATCTTCTCCAATTCCTTCTGTTATATACGAGTAAATTTCGTTTTCATCAAAAATTCCGGTTTCGTGGTATTTTTTAAAAACAGAACCATAGGTATCAATTCCCCAAATTTTAATGTTTGGGTTTTTCTCCTTTAAATATTTTCCAACACCAGAAATCGTTCCGCCTGTTCCTACTCCAACAACAAAATGAGTAATTTTCCCATCTGTTTGTTTCCATATTTCGGGTCCGGTTTGCTCGTAATGTGCCAATGAATTCGACATATTATCATACTGATTAACATACCAGGAATTAGGTGTTTCTTCTGCCAGTCTTTTTGAAACAGAATAATAAGAACGCGGATCTGTAGGCTCTACATCTGTAGGGCAAACTACTACTTTGGCACCAACGGCACGCAAAATATCCATTTTTTCTTTAGATTGTTTGTCAGATATTACACAAATCAATTTATATCCTTTGATGATCGCTACCAGCGCCAATCCCATTCCGGTATTTCCTGAAGTTCCTTCGATAATAGTGCCACCCGGTTTTAATCGTCCATCTGCCTCAGCATCTTCAACCATTTTTACGGCCATTCTGTCTTTTACAGAATTTCCCGGATTAAAAGTTTCGACTTTTGCCAATACGAGCGCATCAATTTCAGCAACAATTTTGTTGAGTTTTACTAATGGCGTATTACCAATTGTTTCTAAAATATTATTTGAAAAGTCCATTTCTTATGAATTTAATTTATTTGGTTTAAGATAGTAAAGTGGCTTATTTATTGGAAGAAATTCCAAACTAAACCAAAACGGATTGTAAAATCGCGATATGGATTATTAGGTGCTGAATAATAATTGTTTCCAGAAAAAGAAGCGTTGAAATGTTCTGCCTTAAAATAAAATCTTGTTTGACGAATTCTGAAATTTACATAATAATCAAAGTTAGCAAAACCTCCTATTTTTTTATCGTTTTGAACAAAAAATTCTCCAATAACCGGATTGTAATCGTTTCCGTAATATTCTGTAAAATAATTAAAAGTCAATCCTGTTTGCATAAACAATGCTTTCTTGAAAAAGTAACTTGAGTAATAAAGTGTATTTCTGGTTACAAAATCAGGAACATTCAAAATCAAATCAGATTGATCCACTTTTTGATATAAGAATGTATTGTCAAATCCAAAAGCTCCAAATTTAAACTCCTTATTTGCTTTTATTGACAAATAATTAATTGCGTTTTCGTATTGTGCCGGATTTACAATTTGAATTTGATTGGCAATTTCAGCATCCGAAGAAATATCTGCAAAATACAAATGATCTTTCAAAACCGTATATTGCACTTCGGCATTTAGCCAAGGCGTATAAACATTGGCACTAATCAAATTTATTTTTTCGTTTTTAAAATTGTTAGACCAGCTGTAATTTACGTAACTGCTTTGGTACAAATTATAGTTATTATTTGGCAGTTTATTGATGTTTCTGTATCTAAAATCAAACTGAATTTGATCACTAAAATTATATCTCAACTTTGCATCTAAATCAGATAGTGACTGATTTGTAATGGATCTTGTATATAAAAATCGGCCGTTCCATTTGTTTTTTTGATATTCATATTGTCCGCCTACATTATTTATCTGAAGAAATAAATTATTTGGAATCATAGAACCGTCACTTTTAAATATAACTCTGTTATATTCATAATTAGATCTGTAGTCGTCTATAAAAAAATTGAATTTTCCTAAAAGCGAATTTTCGTAGGCCAGCCCGGCTTTATTATATAACTTTTCAAAACGAGTCTGATCATTTATCCCGCTTGCAACATACGATTCTCCAAATCTTTGCACTGGAGCACCATCAACTGTAGAAATTACGGTTGGCTGCTTGTATCCGAAAAATTTATTTTCGTAATTAAATTGATGTGTTACATATAAATTATTATTTCCTTCAGTTGGATTTACTCGAAAAGCATGATCAAAAAACAATCTTCGTCCTTTTAAAAATGATTCAGCATCAGTCAAATACACCTGCAATCGCTGACGGTTTTTAAAATCCGGATCTCCACTTTCAAAATCTGACGGGGTTGTTATGCCTCCATTTTCCTCATTCAGATTATCCTGAAAAGTAAAGTGGGCATTTAAAATATATCTCTTGTCTGTAGTGAAATAACTTGTTGTAAATCTAAAATTTCCGGTACTTACCAACTGATTTATATAATTTCCTTCAGAACGCAAACCTCTGTAACCAATAGAAAAGTTAAGGTTTTTTGATGTATTTAAGGTGATAAAAGAATCAACGTTTTGACCTTTATTTATAGTCGTATTAAAAAACAATTCTGTAAAAGGGGTTGCAACCGAGTAATAACGAATATCACTAGCTTCAAGATAGCTAAAATGTTTACCGCTAAACCCAATTTCAGGATATGGTGAAAAATCAGTTAAACTATACTGTAAAGTATTGTACGTTTGTCCAATATTAGGAAAAGGCAAAAGCCCGAAGTTATCCTTGCGAAGGTAATTTTGTCTGTAAGCACTTTTTAGGGTTAAAGAAGTATCCGCATAAGTAGTATCGTGCTCTAATGTGTAAATTTGATACTGTTCGATTTTAGCAATTTTTGCTTCTTTCTTTTTCAGCGTATCAGTAATACTTGAGTATTTTGTATTCATATCTAAACTTCTTTTTGGCGTAGATTTTTCCTGAGAAAACAACAAAGCGGGTACGATTAATAGATATAGAAAAAAGAATATTCTCATTTGATAGCTTTATATTTAATTATTTTGGCAAAATTTGTCAGGCAAAGGTAAAAGATAAAAACGTATAAATAAAAAAACACTTCAATTTATACGACTGCTTTTGCAATAAGTTAAAGAACGAAAATTTTTAAATAAAATTTTATAATATTGCGTTTTGAAAATTGAAAAAAATGCTTGCAAAAAATTTCTCGGGATTTATTTTCGAAACAGGTACTGATGAAGCAGGACGCGGTTGTCTGGCTGGTCCGGTAACTGCAGCTGCTATAATTTTACCGGCAGATTTTGATCATGAATTTTTAAATGACAGTAAACAATTGTCTGAAAAGATAAGATTTCATTTAAAACCTATTATTGAGAAACATGCCGTTTGTTATTCTGTAACACATCTTCATGCAGAAGAAATTGATGAAATAAACATTTTAAATGCATCAATGAAGGGAATGCAGGAATGTATTCTAAAATTAAACCAGCGTCCTGAATATATTATTGTGGATGGAAATCGAGCACTTAATGCAAAACTGGGTCTAAAAAATTCTTTTGGCAAACAATTTTCGAGTGCCGAAATAGATTTACTAAAATCAATTCCGAATCAAAGTATTATAAAGGGAGATGCAAAATTTGTAAGCATTGCAGCCGCTTCTATTTTAGCCAAAACATATCGCGATGAATATATGGATTTGATTCATGAAGAATTCCCGATGTACAACTGGAAACAAAATAAAGGCTATCCTACCAGAGAACACCGGGATGCTATTAGAAAATACGGAACTACAAAGTACCACCGAATGAGTTTCAGACTTTTGCCGGACCAGCTGGAATTAGAGTTTTAAATCAATTTATTTTCTATTAAAGAGGATTTAATTTGATTTTCCCATTCTGAGATATTTTCACAAGAAGCTCTGTCTGCTTTATCAAAGTAAAAATGTTCCTCAATTTCGAATCCGCAATAATTAAAAATTCCTTTATCTGATGTTAGAGCCAAAGCTTTATCCATTCTGTTTTCTGCATATTCTTCATTTGATTTGCCGTGTGAATTGATGATGATCGCCTTTTTTCCTGTAAATAATCCTTTTTGAATTCCCTCGTCGTATCGATAAGCAAATCCATAACTAAAAACACGATCAATATAACCTTTCATAATTGCCGGCATTCCTGTCCACCAAATTGGGTAAACAAAAATGATACGATCTGACCATGTTATAAAGTCCTGTTCTTTACTAACGTCAGCAGCAACATGCCCCATTCTTTGGCCGTTCATATCGTCAAGAGAAAGCACCGGATTAAAATTAATTTCGTTTAAATCCCGAACCACAATTTCCTGATTTAAATTTTCTAAAGTTTCGACTACAACTTGTTTAAAGAAGTGATTTAAACTAGCAGGATTTGGATGCGCATATACAATTAAATTTTTCATGTTTCTGTTTTTAAGATTACATGACAAATGTAAAACGAGAAGTTTGCGTACAATTGTAAGAAAACGAAAAGCAAAATTAAATGCCTTTTGCGCTGCAGATATCGCTTTGAAATTTAAGGAATTTTGTGGGCGAAATATTCATATAATATTTAAAATCATGAATCAGCTGGCTTTGGTCATAATATCCACATTGTTCAACAATTAAAAGCCAATCTGTTTTTTCGGCAATTATTGAATTTTTCTGAATGAGATCAACCGCTTTTAAAAAACGTTCGTATCTACTTATTTCTTTAATTGTGTAACCAAAAAATTTCTTTTGATAAAGTTGAACATTTCGTTCGGATTGATTTATTTGTGAAGCAATTGTTTTTATCGGGTTTAAAGATTCTTCTTTAAAATCGGCCAAAAGCGTGGTTATAGCATTTTGTTCTCCTAAATAAGGTCTGCAAAATTCTAAAATATAATCGACGCGATCTTGTGTCGCTGAAATTATTTTTAATTCTTCCCATAAAACATCAAAGCAATTTTGAGTAATTATAGCATCCGGATGAATGGGTAAAGAATGCGTTAGAAGTGCATTCCCGAAGAATCTGTAAAAAGCATCTTCTTTAAAATTAGCCACTAAAATCTCAGAATTGGGTTCTAAAGTATAATCGAATGCTTGTTTTATCGGACCTAACACAAGACATTTTTCAATTTCCAAAGTAGTATTCTGCTTTGATTTTAAAGATGATTTTGTTCCGAAATTGAAAACCAGTATAGTCTGAAAACTTGGCAATAATGTTTTTGTTATCGGGAGATCCGTTTTGTTTTCTGCGAAGTAAAAATGCGCAAAAACAGTTGAAAATGCTGAAGGAACTGCAATTCTATAATTGTTATTTTCTTCAGCATTTTCCATATTTATTTATTTTTTTTGAAACTATTTAATAAATTCAGCTTCAAATAATTGAGTCAGATGTTTTACAATTTTGGCTTTTACCACATCTTCATCCACTTTTTCTACACCAAGTTCTACGTTTAAAGAAGTAACCGCTTTTCCGCGAATTCCACACGGAATAATATTATCAAAATAGCCTAAGTCAACATTTACATTTAAAGCAAATCCGTGCATAGTTACCCAGCGCGAAGCACGTACGCCAAGTGCACATATTTTACGTGCAAACGGAGTTCCTACGTCAAGCCATACTCCTGTTTCGCCCTCGCTTCTGCCACATTTTAGACCGTATTCTTCTAAAGTCAGAATTATAGCTTCTTCCAGAAAACGCAAATATTTATGAATATCTGTAAAGAAATTCTCTAAATCTAAAATTGGATAACCTACAATTTGTCCGGGTCCGTGATACGTAATATCTCCGCCACGATTGATTTTATAAAAAGTAGCGCCCTTTGCTTCAAGCTGCTTTTCGTTTAGTAGTAAGTTTTCAAGATCACCACTTTTACCTAAGGTATAAACATGCGGATGTTCTACAAAAAGCAAATAATTGGGTGTTGGTAAATCGAGTTCTTCTCTTCTGTTTTTGATTTTTAAGTCGACTATATCCTTAAAAAGTTGTTCCTGATATTCCCAGGTCGATTTATAATCGCTACTTCCTAAATCCTGAAGTTGAATTTTTTTATTCATTGTAATTATTTTTCAAACTCTACGTCAAAGTTAAGTTTGTCAGGATTCTCCATATAATCCGTGAAAGAGTATTGTAATGTAACTGTTTTTCGATCTTCGCTAAACAAAGCACTTGCGTTTGAGACTTTTTTGATTCGTTTAGGAAAATGGTATTTTAAAATATAATTTGAAGATGCAAAAATCATTTTAGACATATCTGCTGAACTGTCTTTTAGTTTTTCGGCTGTTTTTTGTTTGTCGAGTATTGCTTTGCGGGTAAATTTCTTTCCGTCGTAAGTATAGCTTAACGTACTGTTATTTTGCCCCATACTGCCCGCAAAAGGATTTGAACCTGTTGATCCACCTTCTAGTTTTTGAAGCGTATTCATCGACTGTAAAATATCATGCAGCTCATTTACGTTTTTAAAATCTCTATAAAAAGCCATCTGAAATTCTTTTTTCTCGCCATTCATTTTAAGATTAACGGTAAGATCTTCCAGTTTTTTAATCTCATTTTGAGCTTCAGGAGATAATTTTGCGATGCTGTCTTTTTTATCTGCCAATAATTGTTTGAAAGTAAAAGTAGAATCAATATTCTTTTTAGCATCGGCACCCATTTGATTTCCTAATTGATCTCCAGCCATTTCCATCAAAGCTGAACCGTCCATATCCAGAGAAAACTTTCCGGTTCCGTTATCGTTTACATAAATATTTTCGGTAAATGTGCAGCTTGTTAGTGTTGCCAATAAAAAAGAAAAACTAAGTAATTTATATAATTTCATTGTGGTTAATTTTTTATCAAATATACGAAGAGTATTTTATTTTTAAAGATTCTGATCCCGAAGCTTCGGGACTGAGATTCTAAGGTTCTGAGTTTTATTTTTTCCTATTGACCTTAAATTTATTTTATCTGTATCTATAAACAGCAGATTTTATTCTAAAACTATTTCCAAATTTGTCATTTCAGGATTTTGCAAACAATCAAAAAGTGGAAATTCGACAGTTGCGGTTTTTTTATCGGGACTAATAATCGCTTTTTTATTTGAAACCGATTTTATTTTTCCCGAAAAATTATACCGCAGCGTGTACGTTTGCGTTGGTCTTAAAGAAGCATATTTTGAATCCATTTTCTTAAATTCATCTTTTGTTTTTTGAAGTTCTGCTTGATTTGTAATAGAAACCAAGCGTTTAAAAACTTTTCCATCAAAAGCATATTCTACTTTATAATAATACCCTTCGGCGCTTAATGCATAGTTATATTTTATATCATTTGCATAATTATCTGTTTTATACAAATCCGGAATCTCTGAAACTTTATTAAAATCAAACGAAAAAACACTTTTAAATTCTTTCTCGAAAGAGCTTTCTTTTTTGTGCACTTTTACATTTGAATATGTTTGAAATAACTTTTGTTCTGCGGTTGTGTATTTTAAAAAATTCTCCTTGTAGTTTTCAATATATTCTCTAAAAATATAGGTTGTGTCTTTAAAAGCTTCTTCGCGTGAATAACTTTCGCCAGCTAATTGCATATAACTATGTTCGTCACGAAGCTGAAGAATTTCGATATTTCCACTTCCGTTCGGATTGATTGTGATGGTTTCAGTTACCTGACAGCTTGCTGTTAAAATTAAGAGTATAAAGACTTTTATGAATTTCATTTTTTTTGAAGATTCTGAGGTTCTGAGATGCTAAGATACTGAGGTTTTTAGTTAATTCTACATTTCTTTAAAGACAAACACAGCCCCAACCAAAAAGTCTAATAGAAACCAAAACTTCTAATCTAGCCCCGATAGCAGCGGTATCCTTTTTTGTCTCGTTTGGAGAACGAGACAAAAAAGATACAAGCGGATAGCGGGACTGAAGGTGATTGAAATACGATAATTTCCTGCTACAAAAAATCTAAAAACTGCATTCTGAAATCTACATTCTTTTCTTTATCTTTGCACACTTAAAAAAGAGCACAAAATGGCATTATCAGAACAAGAAATCATTAGAAGAGAAAAACTTCAAAACTTACGCAACTTAGGAATCAATCCTTATCCTGCTAATCTTTTTCCAGTAAATCATACTTCGAAGCAAGTGAAGGAATCGTTTGAAGAAGGTAAGAAGGTCATCGTTGCCGGACGTTTGATGAGTGTTCGTGATCAGGGAAAAGCTTGTTTTGCCGAATTACAGGATAGCGAAGGACGTTTGCAATTGTACGTGAATCGCGATGTTTTGTGCATTGGAGAGGATAAAACTTTATACAATACGGTTTTTAAAAAACTAACCGATTTAGGAGATTTTATTGGTATAGAAGGCGAATTGTTTACTACAAAAGTGGGTGCGCAATGTATTCGTGTTGACGGATTTACTTTTTTAAGTAAAACGTTACGTCCGTTGCCTTTGCCAAAAACAGATGAAGAAGGAAACGTTCACGATGCTTTTAACGATCCTGAATTACGTTACAGAATGCGTTATGTGGATTTAACAGTAAATCAGCATGTTAAAGATACTTTTGTAAAACGTACGAAGTTGTTTACCGCTATGCGTGGTTATTTTAACGATGCAGGATATCTTGAGGTTGAAACTCCGGTTTTACAGCCAATTCCGGGTGGTGCTGCGGCGCGTCCGTTTACTACGCACCACAATTCGCTTGATATTCCGCTTTACATGCGTATTGCAAACGAATTGTATTTGAAAAGATTGATTGTTGGTGGTTTTGAAGGTGTTTATGAGTTCTCTAAAAACTTTAGAAATGAAGGAATGGACAGAACGCATAATCCTGAATTTACCGCTATGGAAATATATGTAGCCTACAAAGACTACAACTGGATGATGGAATTTGCTGAAGGTTTGCTTGAGCATTGTGCGATTGCCGTAAATGGAACGAGTGAAGTTACTTTTGGCGAACACCAGATTAATTTTAAAGCGCCATACGCTCGTGTAACAATGACCGATTCTATCAAACATTTTACTGGTTTTGATATTTCCGGTAAAACGGAAGAAGAGTTGTTTGAAGCTGCCAGAGGAATGGGAATTGACGTTGATAACACAATGGGGAAAGGAAAACTGATTGATGAGATTTTCGGCGCTAAATGCGAAGGAAATTATATTCAGCCCACTTTCATTACAGATTATCCTAAAGAAATGTCGCCTCTTTGTAAAGAGCACAGAGATAATCCTGAACTTACAGAGCGTTTTGAATTAATGGTTTGTGGTAAAGAAATCGCAAATGCTTATTCTGAATTGAACGACCCAATTGATCAGCGTGAGCGTTTTGAAGACCAAATGCGTTTGGCTGCAAAAGGTGATGATGAAGCAAATGGAATCATCGACGAGGATTTCTTAAGAGCATTAGAATATGGTATGCCTCCAACTTCCGGAATGGGAATTGGAATGGACCGCTTGATTATGTACTTGACTAACAACGCATCGATTCAGGAAGTTTTATTGTTTCCGCAAATGCGTCCGGAGAAAAAACAAGCTCAGGTTGAATTGTCTGATGAGGAAAAATTTATCGTAGATCTATTAAAAGGAAATGAAAATAAAATGGATCTTCAGCAATTAAAAATTACTGCCAATTTAAGCGGTAAAAAATGGGATGCGTCTATGAAAAACTTATCTAAACATGGCTTGACTAAGGTTGCTGTTGAGGGTGAGTTTAAATTTGTGGAGTTGGTGGATTAGATTTTAATCTTATTTTATTATAATATAGCCCGACAGGTTTTAAAACTTGTCGGGCTTTTTACTAAATTTACATAACTTTGATTATTTAAAATCGCATAACTATGGGAACTTTAGAAATAAAACTAGAAATATTTGACAAGTTAAAGAATATTGAAGATATAGGCTTACTTGAAAAAATTAGAAATCTTTTGAAAAACGCAGGTAGTTCTGAATTTTATCAATTTGAACAATATGAATTGGATATGCTAAAAGAAAGTGAGGAAGATATTAAATATGGTAGAGTTATTTCTCAGGAAGATTTAGACAAAGAAGATTTAGAATGGCTTTCAAAATAATCTGGACCCATACGGCTGTTTTACAAAGACGAAAAATATTAAATTATTGGAAGAAAAGAAATAAATCTGCAACTTATTCAAAGAAATTAATTGTTGAAATCATGGAGAGGGTTCAATTTTTATCTCTCAATCCTGAAATCTATATTAAAACAAGTTTTCCTGATATTCGAACTTCTACACTAGGTCATTATAATATCTTTTACAGAATAATTAACAATGAACTAATTGTTTTAGCATTTTGGGACAACCGTAGAAATCCCAAAATACTGTATGAAATATTATATAAATAATCAATGCAAACCCGACAGGTTTTTATATCTAAAACGAATACTTCTCCAATTTCTTAGCATAAATATCCAAAATAACTGGGGATGCTGCAGGAATTTCTCCTTTCCATTTTTCCTGAACGGATGGATTTGAAGGATATTTTCCGTTTTTCATTTTTAAAAAGTGTAATGTATTACCGCTTTTAAAAATTAAATCCTTAAAATTTCCTGAGGAAGTTGTTCCTATAAAAATTGGAAAATCAGTTACCGTAAAAGAATTGATTACACTACAGTCATTATTGAGAATATATCCAGAACAGCCTCCACTTCCACAGAAATATGGATTGGAGAAACCTACGAAGTATTCATCTTTGTTGTCATTATTTAAATCAAACGCTTCATAATAAAAAAAGCGATCTTCTTTTGTCATCGCCGGCAAATCTTTTTTCAGTAAAACTAAAAGCTGTTTCTGAATCGTTTTAACTGCTTTCTCATCCTCTAGCGGAGCTTTACTTAAATCTGCAGTTCCCGCAACTGTTTTTGATAAAGTATCTTCGGCAATTGTTTTAATGATATTTTCCTGTAATGGTTTTTCTTTGTTTTGGCAGGAAATCATCGCTATAATTCCCAACGCAATTAAAATCTTATTTTTCATAATTTATATTTTTTAAAGTTCTCAACTTTACGTTTTCTAACCGTGGTTCAATTTGCAATTTGCTATTACACCAACAGAGCTGCTTTATTTTCAATATCATTTTTAGTCAATAAAGACTTTATATTATTAAAAGTAACCAAGGCAATCTGCGTCAAAGCTTCGTTGGTAAAGAAAGCCTGATGCGCTGTCACCAAAACATTTGGAAAACTCATTAATCTTTGAATTGCATCATCCTGGATAATATCTGCAGAAAGATCTCTGAAAAACAGTTTTTCTTCCTGTTCGTAAACATCGATTCCGAGATAACCAATTTTCCCTTCTTTTAAACCTTCAATAACACAAGCTGTTTCTATTAATCCGCCACGACTTGTATTGATAATCATAACGCTGTCTTTCATTTCATTGATGGACTTGCTATTGATTATATGCTTGGTTTGTTCGTTTAGCGGACAATGCAAGGAAATAATATCACTCGTTTTGAAGATCTCTTCGAGAGAAACAAATTTTACTCCGTCTTTTTCCATTTCTGCGTTTGTTATAATATCATAAGCCAAAACTTTGCATCCAAAACCCAAAGCAATTTTGGCAAAAGCTTTTCCGATATTTCCGGTTCCGATGATTCCGATTGTTTTTCCGAATAAATCAAAACCTAATAATCCGTTTAGGGAAAAGTTTTGTTCGCGAACTCTGTTGTAGGCTTTATGTGTTTTTCGGTTTAAAGTTAAAATCATTGCCATTGCGTGTTCTGCAACCGCCTGCGGTGAATATGCAGGAACACGACACACTTTTAGATTGTATTTTTTAGCAGCTTCTAAATCGACATTATTAAATCCGGCACAACGTAAAGCAATAATTTTTACCTGTTTCTCTGCTAATTGTTTAATGACTGCTTCGTTTACAATATCATTTACAAAAACACAAACAATTGCTGCATTCTCTATTAAAATTACGGTTTGAGGATTGAGCTGTGTTTCAAAAAAATCTAATTCAAAACCAAAGTCAGTATTGTATTTATTAAAAAAGGTTTTATCATAAGGTTGTGTGGAGAAAAATGCGATTTTCTTATTTGTTGCTGTGCCGTTTAAACTCATAATTCATCTTTATTTTGGGTTACTACTTGTAGTTTTACTAAGTTAAGTAATTTTAAGCTAACTACTTTCCATTTAGTTAAATAAACTATAATTCTTACAAGACAATTAAACCAATTGAATTTTATAAAGTCTAAATTGATATAACAATTAAAAAACTTACCTCATGAAAAAATTATTTATCGCAGCTTTGTTATTTGCTGGAATAGCAAGTTTTGCACAAGATGCTGATCAAAAAAGAGAGAGACTAACTCCTGAGCAGCGCAGTGAAAAGCAGTTACAAAAATTAACTTCTGAATTGAGTTTAGATGGCAACCAACAAACTCAGGTAAAACAACTATTAGCAGAACGAAGCGCAAAAGCTGAAAAATTCAAAGAAGCGCTTCAGGCAAAAAAAGAAGGCAACGTAAAACCAACTGATGCAGAAAGAGAAGCTTTTAAAAATGAATTGAAAGCTGAAAAAGAAGCGAACGATGCAAAAATGAAATCGATTTTGATTGCTGATCAATACACAAAATGGCACGCTTTACAAGAAAAAAATAAAGACAAAGCGAGAGAAAAAATGAAAGAATACAAAAAAGAAAAAACTAATTAGAATTACAAAAGAGGCTAACAGGTCTCTTTTTTATTTTGGAATAACATTGTATTTTAATTAGTACTTTCTGTTAAATAAAAGATAAACCTGTCAATCCCATTAAACTTAGCAAACTATTTGAAGTCTAAATGCTATAATCTAAAAAAAAACGAATTATGAAAAAATTATTTATTGCCGCTTTATTATTCGTTGGAGTAGTAAGCTTTGCACAAGACATCAATCAGAAATCAGGACGTGATCAAAAAGAAAATCTAACTCCGGAACAGCGTAACGAAAAACATTTGCAAAAACTGACTTCTGAATTGAGTCTGGATAAAAAGCAACAAGAGCAGGTAAAACAATTATTGGCTGAAAGAAGCGCTAAAGCGGATAAGTTTAAAGCCACAAGAAAAGATAGCAAAACAAGACCGACAGACGCAGAAAGAGAAGCTTTTAAGAAACAAATGGAAACTGAGAAAGCAGCTAACGATGCTAAAATGAAATCTATTTTAAATGCTGATCAATACGCAAAATGGACGGCTCTTAAAAAAGATCGCAAAGACCACAAAGGTAAAGGAGATCATAAAGGTCATGGAGATATGAAATCTCCACAAGAACGCGATCAGGCACATTTGCAAAAGCTAACAACGGAGTTAAACTTAAACATCGATCAGCAAAAACAAGTGGGACAACTTTTATCTGACAGAAGTACAAAAATGGAAATGCTTAAAAAGAGCCGTCAAAATTCTGGTGTTGCACCAACTGATGCTGAAAAAGCTGCCATGAAAAAACGGATGAAAGAAGATCATAAAGCGGCTGATGCTAAAATGAAATCTATTTTAACTGCGGATCAATACAAAAAATGGGAAGCAATTAAAAAAGAAAGAAAAGACAAAATGAAAGATCACCGAAAAGATAAAATGTAATTGAGATCAAAAAAAAGAGGCTTTAAAGCCTCTTTTTTGATTTATTAAAATGTCTTTGAAACTTTATCAATCGCATTAATTGTAAAATCTAAATCTTCGTATGTTAATGCATCTGTAATAAACCAGGTTTCGTATGCAGATGGCGCAATGTAAATACCTTCGTTTAACAATCCGTGGAAGAATTTCTTAAACGTTTCGTTATCTCCTTTTGCAGCCGTTTGAAAATCAACAACCGGATTTGCATCAAAGTGAACCGAAATCATAGATCCTACTCTGTTGATGGTAAAAACAACATTATTTGCTTTTAAAACTTTATTGATTCCTGCTTCTAAATAAGCTGTTTTTTCTTCTAAACGGGTAAAAATAGCACGATCATTATCTAATGCCTGTAACATCGCCAATCCTGCAGCCATTGCCAACGGATTTCCAGAAAGTGTTCCTGCCTGATAAACCGGACCAAGTGGCGCCAAATAATTCATGATTTCTTCGCGGGCAGCAAAAGCTCCAACAGGCAAACCACCACCAATTACTTTTCCGAAAGTAACGATATCGGCATTGATGTTATACAATTCCTGAACTCCTCCGCGAGCTAGACGGAAACCGGTCATTACCTCATCAAAAATCAGTAAAATTCCGTTTGCTGTGCACAATTCTCTTAAGCCTTCTAAGAAACCTTTTTGTGGTGGAATACAACCCATATTTCCGGCAACAGCTTCGATAATAATGGCCGCAATTTCACCTTTATTGGCTTCTATTAAAGTTTTTACATTCTCTAAATCATTGTATTTTGCCAACAAAGTATCTTTTGCAGTTCCTTCTGTAACACCCGGACTGTTTGGTGATCCAAAAGTTACAGCTCCACTTCCAGCCTGAATCAAAAAGGAATCAGAATGTCCGTGGTAACAACCTGCAAATTTTATAATTTTATCTCTTTTTGTAAATCCGCGAGCGAGACGAATCGCACTCATACAAGCTTCTGTTCCAGAATTTACAAATCGTATTTTATCAATATTCGGAACCATAGAAACCGCCAAGGCTGCGATTTGAGTTTCTAATTCTGTGGGCATTCCAAATGAAGTTCCCAGTTTTGCTTTTTCAATTACAGCATCAACAACCGGCTGATACGCGTGACCCAAAACCATTGGCCCCCATGAATTGATGTAATCTATTAATTTATTTCCGTCTTCATCATACAAATAAGCACCTTTAGCACTTTTTACAAAAATAGGAGTTCCTCCAACCGCTTTAAAAGCACGAACTGGCGAATTTACTCCTCCCGGAATTACTTTTTCTGCTTCAGCAAAAAGCTGACTACTTCTTTTATAGATCATTTTTATTTTAGATTTTTAGATCTTAGATTATTAGACTCCTTAGATTTTCAAAGAAGACTGATCTAATACCAATTTTATAATTTTAATTTTAGTTCCAAACCAGGAAACGTGAACAGATAGGTTTAATAATTTACAATAACACCTAAACAATTAATAATATTACTTCACTTTTAATTTCTGTCCAATTGAAATCGAATTGTCCGGAAGATTATTTTTTCTCTTCAAATCATCAACCAATAAATTGAATTTTTTTGAAATAGAATATAAGGTATCTCCTTGCTGCACTTCGTATAAATTTGGATCGTCTGAATTGGAATTAGATTTTTTAGCTGAAGCCGGAACTGATTTCTCAAACGGCTTATAACTTTTCCCGGTAACCTGAGCATCATACTGATGTAAATTATAGCGTTCGATATAACTGATTAATTTATCAGGATAATTTGGGTCTGTAGCATAACCTGCGGCTCTTAGACCTTTTGCCCATGCCTTATAATCGTCTTTTTCGAAAGTAAATAAATTAGCATATCTCTTTTTACCCACTAAAAACAAAGCATGATCACGAAATGATTCTGAAGCTTCCGGGTATTTTCTAAAACATTCCTGAGACGAATCATCATCATGACGAACACTTTCTCCAAGCCAGTCGCTATGGCATTTTATTCCGAAATGATTATTGGCTTCCATCGCTAAATCACCTCTTCCCGCGCCCGATTCTAAAATTCCCTGCGCCAGAATAATACTGGCCGGAATACCATATTTTTGCATGTTTCCCATCGCGATCTCTTTATACTGCGAAACATAATCAGTAATTACATTACTGGTTACTACTGTTTTTGAAGTAGACTGAATAACCTCAGTCGTATTATTTGTGGTTGGGTATTTTTTTACAGTAGGTCTTGAGTCCGTCGTTTTTTTAGTCGTTGCAACTCTTGGTTTCTGCATTACCGCAGCTTTTTTAGTTGTTGCAATAGCCGGTTTGCTTGATGAGCAACTTGCCAAAGTGGCTATTATGAAGAGTATTATAATTTTTTTAAACATTCGTTTTGAGTATTGGTAATTTCTTTTGCTTCAATTTTAAATTCATTCCCTCAATTCCCTGTAATCCCCCTGTGTGAATGAGTAAAATTTTTGAATGCGAAGGAAAATAATTTTTGTGTATTAAATCTATAACGCCAAAAACCATCTTTCCTGTATAAATTGGATCTAAGGGCACTTTATTTTCTTCAAAAAAAGCATTAATAAATTCAATTAATTCTAAATTTACCTTGCCATAACCTCCAAAATGATAGTCAGAAATTAAATCCCAGTTATCTTTTTTTGCAAAAATACGAATTTCATCTTTTAAAAAGTCACCTTTTAGCGCCGGAAACCCTAAAATTTTCTGATTTGGAAATGTACTATTTATTAAACCCGAAATAGTTCCGCCTGTTCCTACGGCGCAGCATACGTAATTAAAAACCGAATCTTCATTGTTCAAAATCTCTTCACAGCCTTTTACCGCAAGTTCATTTGTACCGCCTTCAGGAATTAAATAAAAGTCACCATAGTTGTTTTTTAATTTTTGTATAAAGGAAAGTTCGCTTTTTAGGCGATACTCTTCTCTCGTTACAAATTCAAAATTCATTCCGTTTTCATGAGCAAATTTCAAGGTTGGATTTTCTTCAATTTTATCAAAAAGTTCATCGCCGCGAATTATTCCGATAGTTTTAAAACCCTGCTCTTTTCCGGCATAAGCGACCGCCGCAATATGATTCGAAAAAGCACCTCCAAAAGTCAGTAAAGTTGTTTTGTTTTCAGCTTTCGCCTGTAGTAAATTGTATTTTAGCTTTCTTAATTTGTTTCCTGAAATAAACGGATGATTTATATCTTCACGTTTTATTGTCAAAGAAATTTCGTTAGGAAAATTGATATCGATATTCTGGTTCAAAATTGTTTTATTTTAATTTGATATACTTTAGAAACTGAAAAAGCGATCGGTTTTTCAAATAATCAAAATCAGTTTCTTTCGCGTAAGCTTCTCTTTCAAAACTTATATTTCGATACGCTAAATCTTTGTTTTTATATTGAATCAAACGAAATAAATATTCCAGAAAATACCAGATAAAAAAGGGCAGAATCAGCAATTCTTTTTGTTGTTTCAAATGAATCTTTTCATGATTTACAAAAATTTTATTTACCTTATCCAGATCACATTTCATTAATACAAAAGGAAAAACAGCCATTCCGCGATATCCTTTCGGAATTAAATATTTAGCAACAATCAGAAACATTGGCTGTAAAATTTATAAATTTGTAGATATAAAATTATGAGATTTCATTAAAATCACAATCAATTATTTATTTTTGATTTTTAAAGAAATAAAAACACGACCGAAGCAGATTTATGAAAGAGCAAAGTAATGAAAATAAATTAATCGAAGGCGAAGATTTTTACTATACGCCGGAAGGTTATAAATGCTTT
>Ga0247813_10000899_pt1 | contig 23975 bp, 21 predicted proteins | sample UWRJL169409C1_FD_180719 | JGI IMG/M metagenome (GOLD analysis project Ga0247813, IMG submission 180719) | Plant litter microbial communities from Arlington Agricultural Research Station in Wisconsin, United States - UWRJ-L169-409C-1 | ecosystem: Environmental > Terrestrial > Plant litter >...
GATAACGAATGGGCTTGCCTTCACGACATGAACCGGGAACAAACGCTGCTGTGACGGGTTAAAAGACGACAACCCACATGGAGACACTCAGATGGACCATACAAATCACGTTCGCCTTTCGACTGCCGAACTCACGCCGGACATTCTCGAAGGGGCTACCATTTACGGCGCTGACGACTATAAGGTCGGCAAGCTGGATCATATCCATGGTTCGGGCTCCGGTAGCACGGCAATCATTGATGTCGGCGGTTTTCTTGGTATCGGCGCGAAGCCGGTCGGCGTTCCACTCACGGACCTTGAATTCATGCGCGATGAGGACGGCGAGGTTCACGCTGTGACCACATGGACCAAGGATCAGCTCAAGGAAATGCCTGAGCACCGTCATTGAAAGTCAAGCCGCGCAATAGAAGCCTGGCTCGTGCCGGGCTTCCAGCGTTTGGACAGGCGTGTTTTTGCTCGGAAGAATGATGCATATATTTAATGTCGCAACTCAACCTTAGTGACATTCAGTCAGACGCGCTCGCGACCGAGCTCATATCGGTTTCGGGACACCCGTGACCTTCGATTCCATTCCGTGAGACGCTCATCACGCGAACAACCGGTTCAGAACCGATCTCCAGCACACTTCTGCTGGCTTGCGATCAAATCTCCGATGTCGGTCTGCCGAGCGTATCCTGTCAAGGATGGTGCACCAACAGCTGTGTATGGTGGTCCAGCCGCAGACAGTATACTAGCGGATCGTTCCCGTCGCCTCGCCGATTGCCTTCTCCAGCTGATCTTGCGAATATGGCTTCGCTAGGCGCGCTACATCCTGAACGGTACCTGACGGCAGGTCCGAGTAGCCGGATGCAAGGATAATGGGGAGGTCAGGGCGTAATCCTCGCAGCCGCGTCGCAAGCTCCGATCCTGTCATTCCGGGCATAGAGTGATCTGTCACAAGCAAATCGAACCCACTGCCGCCGGTAAACAGGTCGAGCGCAGCGCCGGCGGACGTGGCCTCACAAACCGTGTGCCCCATGTCTTCCAGCATCATCACCATGTTCATCAAGATGAGCGGGTCGTCGTCGACCGCCAGGATGGTCAGGGCCCGACGATCGGACAATGGTCCGGCCGGTTCAAAGGGGTCGGGGATAACGGCTTGCGATCCCGTCGCAACGGGAAGATAGAGTTCCGCCGTGGTACCCTCCTTTAGCGCGGATATAAGATGCAGATGGCCGCCCGTTTGTGCAACCATGCCCTGAACCATGGAAAGACCAAGCCCGGTCCCCTTGCCCACGCCTTTTGTGGTGAAAAACGGCGTGGTTGCCTTCTCAAGTGTCTCGCTGTCCATTCCCTCGCCAGTATCCCGGACGAACAGGCAGACGTATAGGCCGCCAGAAAGACCATCCATTTCGCCTCTTAAGATGGTTTTCTCCACTGCGCCCAGAACCAGCATTCCTCCGCCTGGCATGGCGTCGCGCGCGTTGATACCCAGGTTCAGGATCGCACTGGCAAGCTGGTTCGGGTCGGACAGGACCTTTGGCAGTACCGGTGAGAATTCAGTCTTGACGAGAATCTGCGACCCTAGCGTCCGCTGTAGCATTTCCACCATTCCGCCCACGAGTTCGGCAATATCGACGGCTTCGACCTTGAGTTCCTGCTTTCGCGAAAAGGCCAGCATTCGCTGCGTCAAAGCAGCTCCCCGTTCAGCACCGGCGACAGCGTTTGCGAGAAGGCGTGCGGTCTCGGCTGTCTCAGGAATGCGCTTTTTCAAGAGCTCCAGGCTTCCAAGAATGGCCATCAACAAATTGTTGAAATCATGTGCCATGCCCCCGGCGAGTTGGCCGATCACCTCCATTTTCTGCGATTGGAAGAGTTCTTCTCGTGCCTGTTCGAGCGCGCGCCTTTCGGTGATGTCGCGTGTGACCTTCGCGAACCCCACCAGTCGACCATCGTCATCGCGGATAGCATCAATCACGACATTGGCCCAGAACCGGGTACCGTCCCTCCTCACCCGCCAACCTTCCTTTTCGAAACGTCCTGTTTTTTCCGCCTCCGCCAGCGCTCTGGCGGGAAGGTTTTCGGCAAGGTCTTCCTGCGTATAAAAACGCGAGAAATGTTGGCCAATGATCTCGTCCGGGCTGTACCCCTTGATCCGTTGCGCGCCAAGATTCCAGTTGGTGACATGCCCGCCTGGATCGAGCAGGTAGATTGCGTAATCCCCCACACCTTGGACCAAGGTTCGAAACTGGTGCTCGCTGGCGCGCAGTTCGGCTTCGGCCGCTTTGCGCTCGGTAAGGTCCCGGGTGGTCTTTGCGTACGCGACGACCACATCATCATCGGTTCGTATCGGATCGATAATTACATGTGCCCAAAATCGCGTGCCGTCTCGTCTGACGATCCAACCGTCTCTCTCAAAGCGTCCCGCGCTGGCGGCAGTGGTCAAGGCCTGCGCCGGCAAGCCAGCGGCCCGGTCGTCGAGCGTGTAGAAATTTGAAAAATGACAGCCAATGATCTCGGACTCAGTATAGCCCTTCAGCCGCTCGGCCCCGGTGTTCCAGCTCCTGACCAGTCCGTTTGCGTCAAGCAGGTAGATGGCGTAGTCGGCAATGGCGTCGATGAGCAGGTGGTATCTGCCCTCCCCCATATTCAAAAGGCTGTCGATCGCAATCGTCGTCAATGTGCATTTCCCCAATTAACTCTGTGAAACGCATTTGCGAACGAATAGTTCCGTAAAGAGTTGCCGACACTCGCAAGTTTCAGGTGTTCGCTGGTTCGCGAGGGCGCTGGCGGGGCCTCGAAGGAGACCCCGCTTTGATTTTTCAAAGCCGGCTGAATACCTCAGACCGAGGAAGCGCGACCTGCGTAGCGGCCCCGCTCTGCTTCAACCTCTGCCTTCGAAGACAGGTCGGCCCTGTCGTCGAACGCTGTCAAGCCCCGACACTCATAAGGCCGTTCTGCGCGCCGCAAGATCGACCCAGCGCTGCAGGATTGCTCCTCAGGCGTGCGGGCATCATCAACCTTTGCCGTGACCGCGGTCCCGCCGCACACCTTCTGCGTAGACATGCGCATCGCATTCGTCGACACCGGAAACTGTCAGCGCGCCGATCAGGCCGCCCGCCCCACCGCCCACGACTGCCACGGCAAATGCGCCTGCGGCCGTCGCGGCCAGCCACCTGCGGCGACAACCGGACCGACACCTGGTATCGCCATGGTGCCCTCCCCCGTCAACAATCCGCCAACAGCTGCGCCGATACCAGCGCCAGCATGTTCGGCAACATCGTCATCGTTTTCCTTGTAACGCCCGTTCTGAATTAAACGGTCACTCGGTACCCTTAGAAACGGATCTCTCGGTACGGCCGCTATCCCGCATCGGGCGAACATTTAATTGTGCAGCGCAGCAACCATCCGGCCGATCCTGCGTTGATGCCTTGGGCGATACCCGCCCACGCCCGGAGGCAGCAAATGCGATCGATTTCCGATACAATCACACGACTGAAAAAGCTGCGCGGGCTTACCCCTTCACCATTGCCTGAAAACAATCGGCTTGCAGATCTTGGCTTGTTCGGCCCGAACCCTGGAGCATTGGAAGCCAAAGTCTACGTACCGAAGGGTTTAAGGCCGCGGTCGGCGCTCGTCGTGGTCCTTCATGGTTGCACACAAACCGCGTTGAGTTACGATCATGGCTCCGGATGGTCGCAGCTTGCTGCCGAATACGGCTTCGCTGTCTTGTTTCCCCAGCAGACACGGGCCAACAACCCAAACGGATGCTTCAACTGGTTTGTCCCTGCCGACATCCAGGCGGATCAGGGAGAGGCGGCCTCGATTGTTCAAATGATCGAAACAGTCGCGGCCCGCCATGATATTGATCGAACACGAATCTACGTAACGGGTTTGTCGGCAGGAGGCGCAATGGCAAATGTCATGCTTGCGACACACCCGGACCTGTTCGCCGGCGGGGCGATCATCGCAGGGCTTGCCTACGGAACAGCGGCAACGGTGCCGGAAGCGTTCGATAGAATGCGTGGTCACGGATTGCCGGCAGCACCAGCATTGCAATCCCTTCTTCAAAACGCCTCCAGCCACTCAGGCCCGTGGCCGACGATCTCTGTATGGCACGGCACCAAGGACGCCACAGTTGTTGCTGCAAATGCACTGTCAATCATCGAACAGTGGCGCGGCGTTCACGGTGTGGCGGCGAGGCCGGATACAGTTGACAGTGTCGACGGACACACTCGGCAGCTCTGGAAAACATCTGACGGGCAGGACGTCATTGAGAATTTCATCATCGCCGGCATGGGCCACGGCACGCCACTCGACCCCAGTTCTGGATATGGCCGGACAGCGCCTTATATGCTGGATGCCGGAATTTCCTCGACGGTTCACATTGCACGGTCATGGGGACTAATCGCCTCGTTCGAAAAACGCACCGATGTCGAGCTCGATGTGCCGATACAGTCCGGCTCGAACCCACCACCATCTCCGGCGTCGCCGCCGCCACAAACACTCGGCATCCAGAAAACAATCGAGGACGCCCTGCGGGCTGCTGGCCTGATGAAATAGGCCGTCCTTACAATCGGGTCAGGATGAACCGGCCGTGAGGAAAACAGATGCCCCTGAGGCACCACAAGGTACACTGGACTGGCCGAAGAGGGATCGCATTCATCTATCCCTGGCCGCCATCGACCCCGACCGGAACTCTCGTAACGTGGCACGCCCTGTCGGATGCAAGAAACGCAACGACAGCTGTGACATCGTCGCCGCGTCCCGCGGATCCACAGCCGGTCTCAGGCCTTGCGCGTTTCGAAAATGATGATGCTCATCAGCACGCTGTTGCCCGCCATCGGACCTTTCCCTTAACGGTGGCGGCACAGCATCATAGCGCCTGACGCACCCCGACCGTGCATGCATCGTCATAGTGCCACCGTTCTGGGATATCACCAAGGATCTGGGGCAAATCCATCAAGGCTTCATTGATCTCGACTGGCATCAGTCCCACGCGCGACATCCATCTGATCGACCTTTAAATCACATCGGAAAAGGAAGTCCAAGGGGCAAGGTCGTGCCCCAACTGTGGCCTCCCCAATTTCGGCACCGGCTCGAAAAGCCGGAAATATCAGAGAATCGCGTAAAAGCGTTAGACACCCAGGTTCAGAATGGTGGAGAGGGTGGGATTTGAACCCACGATACCCTTGCAGGTATGCCGCATTTCGAGCCCTATCTCACCCCCGGACATGCCCCAGCGACCCGATGTCTTACAATCGACGCCTCTTTGCCGAACGTCCAGCGAATTCAGGTCAATTCTAGTTGCTTGCTCCGGAACGGCGCGTCGGGCCGAATACCGACCAATCGGTTTTGGATGTCAAAAACTCAAGTCCCAGAGTTCCAAGCCAACTGTTGCCCATCGGATCGAGCGCGGGAGACCATACTGCAATCGAGGCTTGATGCGGCGCAATTGCAAGAATCCCTCCACCAACGCCGGATTTTGCCGGGAGCCCTACCCGGTAAGCAAAATCACCGGAACCGTCATATTGTCCGCACAGCATCATAATAGCCAGAATACGGCGTGCCCTGCGAGCCGCCCGCACCTTTACGCCGTCTTCATTTTTGGGATCGTCAAGGATCAGGAAACGGCCGGCCTTGGCAAGTCCGTCACAGTTCAACGTCACGGCACATTGGTGGATGTAGGCGTCCATGACTTTCTCCACGGGGTTTTTCAGGTTACCGTGGTGCCGTGCCATGAACATCAACGAACGGTTGAGGTCTCCGCCCGTCCGATCGGCAACCATGACCTCTCGATCAAGATCCAAGGTTTCCTCATCAAGCATACGTTCAACAAGCCTGACGACATGTCTATTCGGCCCATCGCGCCCCCCCAGCCCGACCAGGATGTCACAGACGACCAGAGCGCCAGCGTTAATGAAAGGATTGCGCGGAACGCCCCTTGCACGTTCAAGATCGATGATCGAATTGAACGGATCGCCGGAGGGATCCCGGCCGACTCGTTCCCAGAGTTTTTCTCCGATAGCCTCGAGCGCGACTTCAAGAGCAAACACTTTGGAGATTGACTGAATTGGAAATCTGACGCCGCAATCGCCTGCAGAGGCCCTCTCACCGTCGCGCGTAAAGACAGCTATCCCGAATCTTTGGAAATCCTTTTTTGATGGTGCTGGTTTGCCGCTGATGACAGCCTTTTCTTTCATTTCGTCATACAGACTGGGCGCGGCCTTGCGTACTCGCGCGACGACATCGTCGAGAATGGATTTGAGGGGCTGACTTTCTTTTCTAACAGTCATCATCTCTCCGATATGCCTTTCTCCAAACCCTCTCGCTGAGCGTCTGGTCGTTCATCCAACAGTTTGCCCAGAGTGGCGGCTATGCATGCTTTGCCTGTTCAAGTTCGCAACGCAAAGCTCGGCGCAGCCGCGGCGTCGAAATTGTAACGTCTCTGTCGCCCGTCTCGGCTCCTGCAATGACAGAGATATACAAAGACATTGATGTGTTTGGCCGTCGAGGTCAGCGATAAAGCCCTAAAACGACAAAGCCGCTCCCAGGGTGGGAAACAAGGACAGCAGGACATAGAAAGCGACCCCTGCCGCAACGAGGGTTACGCGATCGCCGATCACGTCCCTGGTCACCCGCCGAAAGCCATCCTTCAGCGCTATTGCATCGCAGATCCTCCCGATGTTGATCGCATCCCTCCAAAAGGTCCAACACCGCGCCTTGTCCAGAGTTTGGCGCGAGCGTCGTAGAGAAAACGGCGCGACGAAAAGGCTGCAAAGCCTGACGGCGACGCGAGCATCCCCCATAAAAACTTCCGGGCCATAAGGACGGGCAGAAGGAACGCCACTCACGCTCAAAGTGTTGGTCGTCGTAATCGAATTCACTTTGATACCATAGAGTGAATGTGATGGGTGCCGGCCGCATTCTAAAAACCCAAAACGGGTGGCAAGACCTGTATTACGCGCCTGGTGCTCCCTTCTATTGCCTGAAGTCTGAACGGAGGCGAGACAACTCAAGTGAGGGCACCAAGATCGAGAAACGACTGGGTTTGCTGCTTTGTGCACTCGCCTTCGACCAGGACACGAAATGCCTTACCCTCGAATTTAAGCTGCTTGGCCGACATCAATGCCTCGGGATAGAGCAGTTTCGGTTGCGCGCGCGCGTCTCTTCCATCCGGGTCAAGTGAACTCAGAGCGATAACCTGAAACAAGGTAGCCATTGAAAACCTCTCCTTCAAAGATATCCGTCAGCCTTCGTTCCCGTCCGACACGAAGTTTCTCCGCACCGCTGCACGCACATTCCCGAGGACCTCTATTTTACTGAGCCATCGCTTTTGCAACACCTCATCCATTGCCAAAGCGACTTCGTCGGTGCTCCAGGCTGCGTCTTGCATTTCGCGCATCAGCGCCGTGACCTTCCTATCGATGATTTCGTAGAGGTCACCGGCCTTCGAAGAGTTGCTTGTCATGTGCACACATTTCCAAAATGTTATCAGCGTGAACAAACAGACGAACATTACGTCGGCTATGGCAACTCGAAAATGAACCGTCCCACGTGATGGGGCTCGACGTGCTTTCGTGCAGGCGTTCGTGGACGCTGATCCTCTATTCGCATTGGCATAACGTCCCGGGGTGTCTGCATGTTCCGATGGCAGCACGGGCCAATATAACGAATGGCGGGCCCCGACGCCGTGATCGAGCCGATTGGCATCGAAACCACGAACCAATCAGGGTATGCAGCCCCTTCGGTCGACCTGACCAGAACAGCAGCTCGATGCATCTGAATGTTGCACGCCTCGGGATACGATTGCCCCGAGCAAGAGGCCTATGGCATGAACGTCTGAAACCACTTCTTCCAGCACACGAAACCAGAGAAGCGGCCGCAGACGTTCACGACGGTACTAAAAAGACACTTGTCTTCATTGGCGCGGCGATCGGAATTTTGCTCGTCAGGGCCACTTATCCATATCCAGTACCGCCCGCTCAGTGAACCCGCTCAGATTTTGGTAGATTGTTTTTCTCAATCGAGAGACAACGTTCGACGATAGGGGTCGTGATCGGCTTCTCTCAAACAATCTGCGAGTTGACTGAAGAAAAGGAAGCCGGCCCGCCGGTAGAGAGATCGTCCGGTTCCTCGCTGGGCAGTTGACCACCTGGCGTCATGTCATCCACCGCCTTTGGGAGATCGCGGCTCAGGCGACTGAGAATTTCGTCGCGCGAAAGTCCGGTCTTAGCCGAGAGATCATCCAGGACATCCGCCCCGAGGACTTCGGAGAGTTGACGGCCACCTATGTCTTTGTTGGGCCCGGGCTCAACCCACGACTTCGCCGTCTCGCCCTGCCCCTTTTGCTCAAACTGCTTCAAGAGATCGCCCAAGCCACCGCTCAGCGAGCCGCCGCCAGCGCCTCCCTGGAAAAAATCGCCCAGGCCGCCGAGAATATCTCCGATGCCTCCAGACTGAGTTCTACCATCGTTATCTGGCCGAGGTTGATTGCGAAGCCCCTGAAGGATTTCGCCAATCTTGTCACGGTTTTGGTAGCCAGCGACGGCCAACACGCCCAGAAGGGCTTTCATTGCATTGCTTGCCATTGTTCTACTCCTCGCCTTTCGAATGGCCAGGCTACAGGCTTATTGCCGTCGGCCATCGTTCTGTTCAACGGGAACTAGGGCTCGCAGGCGGGATGTCATCGGGCTAATGAATTTTTCTGTCAACCAAACGTTCCGCTTGGCTTCGAGTTCGCGGACCGAGGTCTCTTTTTCGATCAAACGCGTTGCGCGGCGAACGATTGAGGCGAAAACCTCAGATTTTGCACGATGGAGACGCAATCATGGCCGCCTGAAAGGCGGTGCGCAAATGATCTTCTGCCCTATCGGACATTCACGCGCCGGGGCCGTCCTTGTCAGAGTTTGGGAGACCAAATGGTGGGCACAAAACACCTAACGCCAAGGTCAACGGGAGATTTCACCAAAAAGGGTTCTGCCGTTGCCAACCCTTGCAGATGCGCTTGGCGTTCATAGTCCAACGCCCCCGCGGCATCTCGGCTCACGCCATCATAATAGATGATCCTTCAAGATTCCCTCGATCGCTTGACCGATTCTCTGCGTGCTCTATATGGCGCTGGCACATTCAAATTGCCGAAGCGAAGGAGGCACCCAAATGTTAGGTGTACTTCTGATCTGCGGGGTTGCGCGTGCGTGTTTCGTACGAAAACGTCATCGCTTTCCCCCCGTTCCTCCAGCACTCAACGAGAGCATTCATGAAGCAGAGCAAAGCGGCCGGTACGTCTGAGCGGACGTGGGGGCTGGATCCAGTCGTCGTCTTCAGTCTCGCAGGCGCCATCGCCTTCTTCGTTATCAGCGGCGTGATTGCCTATTTCAATCTCCAGAGCTTGCGCGAAAACAATCAGAGGGTTGTCCACTCCCATGACGTGATCGTCGCATTGGATGAGTTGCTATCGAAAGTCCAGGACGCAGAGACGGGACAGCGCGGGTTTCTGCTGACGAACAACGAGCGATATCTTGATCCATACAATTCGGCTCTGTCCGCGATACCACAGAAGCTGGCCGAGATCGCTGAATTGACCAGAGATAACCCTGGGCAACAGCGTCGGATCGTTACGCTCGAAACCCATGTGGGAGCAAAGCTCGCCGAGCTGCAAGAAACCATAGATCTCCGCAGCGCCCGGGGAATGGAGGCTGTTCTGGCGATTGTCAATTCGGACCGGGGCAAGGTCGAGATGGATGCAATCCGAACGCAGCTCGCGGCTATGGGAAAGGAAGAGAGCGATCTGCGCGTACAGCGCCTCGCCGAAATGGACGGCGCGTACCGTACGGCATCCGCCAGCGGTTTGCTCTCGAGCCTTCTTGGCATTCTCCTCACTGCAGCAATCGGAGTTCTGATCCGGAGGGCGACACTGGCGCGGCGGCGCGAGGAATGGCTTCAGTCGGGCCATTTCGGGTTGAGTGCCGCGGTGATGGGCGACAAACGCACGCAACAGCTTGGCAACAACATCCTTGAATTCTTGGGGAACTATGTCGGTGCGATCGCAGGCGCGATGTTTGTCGGCGGCAAGGAAGGTTACCTCCGCGTATCGACACATGGCGTTCTCCAGGTTTCCACTGTCCCGGAACGGTTCCACTTGAGAGAAGGTCTGCTTGGCCAGGCAGCGGTTGAGGCCAGGCCAGTCATCGTTAGTGATGTTCCAGATGGCTATATTACATTTGGATCGGGACTAGGGTGGGATAAGCCACGGCATCTTGTCATCTCTCCCGGCAACGTGGACGGTGATGTCAATACAGTCATCGAACTCGGTTTCCTGCGTCCAGTCGATGAAAGCGTGCTTGCGCTCATGGAGCAGCTTTCACCTGTGATCGCAACAGCCGTGCGCTCGGCAAACTATCGCGTCGAGCTCCAAAATCTCGTTGAGGAGACGCAGCGGCAATCCGAAGAACTGCAGGTTCAGAGCGAAGAGTTACGTGTTTCGAACGAAGAGCTGGAGGAGCAAAGTCGGGCATTGAAAGAATCCCAGGCGCGACTGGAACAGCAACAGGCAGAACTGGAGCAGACGAACTCGCAGCTTGAAGAGCAGACGCAGCAGCTGGAAGCGCAGCGTGACGATCTGGAGCGCGCGAACGCTTCCGTTCAGTTGAAGGCAAGGGAACTCCAACAGGCCAGCCAGTACAAATCGGACTTTCTCGCCAACATGTCGCATGAACTGCGGACGCCCCTCAACTCCTCCCTGATCCTTGCCAAGCTTCTGGCGGACAACCCTGACGAAACGCTGACGGCGGAACAGGTCAAATACGCGCAAACCATACAGTCCTCGGGAAATGACCTGTTGAATTTGATCAACGACATTCTCGACCTTTCGAAAATCGAGGCGGGACATATTGATATCAGGCCGGAAGCGGTATCCGTCGAACGCCTGGCCAATAACCTTCGGCAACTTTTTGATCCGGTTGCAGAGACCAAGCAGCTAAAATTCGAAGTGGAGATTACGCCAGAATGTCCCGCCATCATCCACACGGATCTGCAACGGGTTGAACAGGTTCTCAAGAATCTGCTGTCGAACGCCTTCAAGTTTACCGAGACTGGCACCGTGGGGCTGTGCATCCGGCGAGCCCCGGACGGGCAGATCGCCCTGGCCGTCTCCGACAGCGGCATCGGCATTCCAGAGGAACAGCAACGCAGTATATTCGAGGCTTTTCACCAGGCAGACGGTACGATCAGCCGCAAGTATGGCGGCACCGGTCTTGGCCTGTCGATTTCCCGCGAGCTGGTGCGCTTGCTGGGCGGCGCGATCCACCTGAGCAGCCGTTCCGGACAGGGCAGTACATTCACCATCACCATTCCCGAAGCCTACGACCCGGCAAGCATCGTTCCGCGAGAGACGCGCGCCACGCTTGCCGTTGCGCCTACCTTTACCGTAGCCGCGGAACCGCGTCCCGCATCGATTGAACGGCACAACCTGGTTGAAGACGATCGATCAGTACCCTCGGACGAAAAGCGTGTTCTACTGGTGATTGAAGACGATAAAACATTCGCCGCCATATTGCGTGATCTTTCCCGAGAAATGGGCTTTCGAACCCTTGTAGCAGGAACGGCGCAAGAGGCACTCGACCTTGCAATGCAGTTCGTGCCGAGCGCCATCGTTTTGGACGTCGGGCTGCCCGACCAGTCCGGTCTTTCCGTTCTCGACAGGCTGAAACGCGACGTCCGGACACGCCACATTCCCATTCACATCGTCTCGGCCGACGATCACGCCGAAACGGCATTTTCCCTCGGCGCTGTGGGCTACATGCTCAAACCGGTGAAACGCGAGCAACTGATCGAGGTTTTGCAGAAGCTCGAAGCGAAACTGTCGCAGCGCGTTCACCGCGTCCTGATTGTCGAGGACAACGCGGTACAGCGAGATGCAATGGCAAAGCTCCTGACGTCCCACGATGTCGAGACCGTGGCCGCCGGTACGGCAGCCGAGTGCCTGAAGTTGCTCAAGGACCAGTCATTCGATTGCATGGTGCTGGATCTGACGCTGCCGGATGCGTCCGGCTATTCTCTGCTCGAAACGCTCAGCCAGGAACGTGCTTATGCGTTTCCGCCTGTCATCGTCTATACCGGCCGCGTGTTGTCCGCCGATGACGAACAGCAGCTGCGGCGCTATTCCAAATCGATCATTATCAAGGGCGCGAAGTCGCCGGAGCGTCTGCTCGACGAGGTAACCCTGTTCCTTCACCAGGTCGTCTCCGAATTGCCGGATGAACAGCAGAAAATGATCCGCAAGGCCAGAAACAGAGATGCTCTTCTGGAGGGAAGGCGCATTCTCGTGGTCGAGGACGACGTCCGCAACGTCTACGCATTGACCAATATCCTCGAGCCTCGTGGTGCGATTGTCGAAATTGCCAGAAACGGTCAGGAAGCCCTCGATAGGCTCACAAAAGCCGCCAGCCAGTCGGGCGCGGCCGTCGATCTCGTTCTCATGGATGTCATGATGCCGATCATGGACGGGCTGACCGCAACCCGGGCGATCCGCAAGAATGCGGACTGGAAGAAGCTGCCGATCATCGCACTGACCGCGAAGGCCATGCCCGATGATCAGCAACGGTGTATCGACGCGGGCGCCAATGACTACATGGCGAAACCACTGGATGTTGAGAAACTGTTGTCTCTCGTTCGGGTCTGGATGCCGCGATGAAGGAGATTCCGCCTGTCGAAAAGATCGAGGACATCGAGATCCGGCTTCTGCTGGAAGCCCTCTATGTTCGCTATCACTACGACTTCCGCAACTATGCAATGGCGTCGATCAAACGGCGACTTAAGCAGGCGCGGGAGCAGTTGGGGTTTGCAACCATCTCTGCGCTGCAGGAAAGCCTCTTGCATGATCCGGTGATGCTTCCCCGATTGCTGGGATATCTGACAATACAGGTCAGCGAGATGTTCCGAGACCCGAGCTATTTCCTGGCCATGCGCGAAAAGGTCATTCCCCACCTTCGTACCTATCCATCACTAAAAGTATGGGTTGCGGGATGCAGCGGCGGCGAGGAATTGTATTCCCTTGTTATCCTGTTCCGAGAGGAGGGCCTTGAGAGCCGAACTCTGTTCTATGCCACGGACATCAACCAGGACGCGCTTCGCGCCGCCGAGGCCGGCATCTACAATCTCGATCGCATCCAGCAATTCACGGAAAACCACCGGAAGTCCGGTGGAAAATCCTCCCTGTCGGATTACTATAGCGCTGCGTACGGAAGGGCATCGTTCGACAGGACGTTGCGTGAGCGCGTTGTCTTTTCTGATCACAGCCTGGTAACCGACGCGGTTTTTGGTGAAATGCATCTCGTTTCCTGCCGTAACGTCCTGATCTACTTCGACCGACCTCTTCAGGATCGTGCCATCGGCCTGTTCAAGCATTCGCTCGCCAGGAAGGGCTTTCTCGGATTGGGCGCCAAAGAGAGCCTACGCTTTTCCGATCATTCCGGGGCATTCAGCGATTTCGTGCGCGAGGAGAAAATCTATCAGAGGGCCGGCGAATGATGACCATCAAGCCCGAAGCCATCGTCATTGGAGCCTCTGCGGGTGCACTGGAGGCACTGTCGGTCATCCTGCCCGGCCTCCCCGCAAATTTCGGCGTACCCCTGATCGTCGTCGTCCATGTACCGCCGGACAAGCGCAGCATCTTGGCGGAGCTCTTCCAGGCAAAATGCCGGATCACCGTTCTGGAAGCGGGCGACAAGGAACCGATCAACGGCGGCACTGCCTATTTTGCACCGCCAAATTATCACCTGTTGGTCGAGGCCAACAGAAGCCTTTCCTTGTCCAGTGACGAGGCTGTGCTTTTTTCGCGCCCATCCATCGACGTGCTGTTTGAAAGTGCTGCGGACGCCTATGGGGCCGGTTTGATCGCCATAGTCCTGACAGGTGCCAACCAGGATGGCGCTGCCGGTTTGCGCGCCGTCGTCGATGCCGGCGGAACCGCAATCGTTCAAATACCCAAGAGCGCATTTGCGTCCACAATGCCAGAGGCGGCAATAGCGATGTGTCCCACCGCACACGTGATGTCGCTCGACGCCATTCGATCATTTTTGCAAGAGGTTGACGCAATATGAACCCCGTATCCTTTCTCTTAGTCGATGACCTTGAGGAAAATCTCCTTTCATTAGAAGCATTACTGCGGCGCGATGGTTTGGTCCTTCTCAAGGCGCGCTCCGGGGATCAGGCACTGGAACTGCTTCTGCAAAACGATATCGCTCTCGCCCTCGTCGACGTTCAGATGCCGGGCCTGAATGGCTTCGAGCTCGCTGAGTTGATGCGCGGCAACGAACGCACACGGCGCGTCCCTATCATTTTCGTGACAGCCGGCAGTGCCGATGGCCAGCGTCGCTTCCGCGGCTATGAGGCCGGCGCGGTCGATTTCATCCAGAAACCCATAGAACCCGATATTCTGCGAAGCAAGACGGATGTGTTCTTCGAGTTGTATCGGCAACGCCAGCAGATCGCGATCCAGCGTGATGAACTGGAAGCTCAGGCCAAAGCCTTGAAAGACGCTGACCGCCGAAAGGACGAGTTTCTAGCAACATTGGCGCACGAATTGCGCAATCCGCTGGCGCCTCTGCGTCACGGTCTGGATATCCTGCGCCGAGACCCAAACGGGCAGAGTGCCGGCGAAATTCGCGACATGATGGATCGGCAAATCGTAAATCTGGTCCGGCTAATCGATGACTTACTCGACATCTCACGTGTCAGCCAGGGAAAGATCGAGCTTCGAAAGACCACGATACCTGCCGGCGACATTGTCAGATCGGCGATTGAGGCAAGCCGTCCGCTTATTGATTCCGCTCGTCACACGCTCAGCGTCGATATTCCCGGCGAAGAGCTTTGGCTCGATGCCGATCCCACCCGGCTATCGCAGGTCATTGCCAACCTCTTGAACAATGCCACGAAATATACGCCGCCAGACGGCCGTATCGGCGTATCAGTACGACGCTTGGACGGTGAGGTCGTCATCGAGGTGTCCGACAACGGCATCGGCATACCTGCGGAAATGCGGTCCGAAGTGTTTCAACTGTTCACACAGGTCAATGATCATCTTGATCGGGCCCAAGGTGGCCTCGGCATCGGCCTGGCACTGGTCAAGCAACTCGTCGGTCTGCATGGCGGAACAGTGGAGGCCAAAGGCCATGGCGAGGGTACCGGCAGCGTTTTCAGCATTCGCCTGCCACTTTCGCCAAGGCCCGAAACGACAGACAGCAGAGCGCAGTCCTCAACGAGCCAAACACCAGGCGACCGTGCCCTGAAGGTCCTTGTCGTCGATGACAACGCCGAACTCGCCTTCATGCTGGGCCTGATGCTGGAAGAGATGGGACATGAATTCCAGATCGCGCATGATGGTCCCAAAGCCCTGCAAGCCGCCCAATGTTACAGGCCAGATGTCATCCTTCTCGATATTGGATTGCCTGGCATGGACGGTTACGAGGTATGCCGCGTTTTTCGCAAGGATGAAATGTTCAAAAACACGCTGATCATAGCTCAGACAGGTTGGGGTCAAAACCGCGACAAGGCCCTGGCCAACCAGGCTGGGTTTGACCGCCACTTGACCAAACCCGTGGCTTTCGAAGAGCTGGAGCATTTGCTTGCACAGGTTATTTTGCCCCGAACGTCGTCGGTGTGAAACACAAGCCCACCCGTTCATTGTAAACTGGGCCAGCCTTTATGGTTTGGTCTTGGTCCGTGCAACAACCGCCTTTGCGAGAACTTTTGCGGGGCAGGCGCGCCGTTTTGCCTGTACGACATCGATCACCCGCAGTGTGGGTGTCTCGATGATGCGAAGCGCTCCGATACCACCAAAAGAAAAAGAACCGCGCCAGTCAAGTTTGTTCACCGTTTAACGCTGTCTGCCTGGAACTGGCGTCCCTGTGACGGTGACCGGGAACGATAGATCAACGCCTCCCCAACAGGTAGCGACAGGATGAACACTCCATCGAACATTCCGCCTGCATCAGTAAAGCACACAGGAATATCAGGACCAGCAAGCGTGGCGCGGTTCAAGAATTGGGTGGCGTATTTTTTGACGCATCCGGCTTCAGGTTTCCCAATCGCGCAGCCTTCAACCGTTCGGTCTTGCGACGCTCGGCGTCGCGTCGATCATCGATGATTGCATGGGCTATGCTTTTCGATTGCTCGAATACTCCGCGCGGCGACGCACCTCTCGGCCTGTGTGTGATTTCGTTCGTCATTGTCGTTTCCTTGGCGGCCGGGTTCGGACACAGGATCGTTGATGCGATAGGATGCCGCAATAAACTTTGACATACCGTTGCGCTTGCTCTGATGGTCGATCTGAATGCAGCGACCGTGCGAGACTTTCCTCATCCAGATTGTCCCGGCGTCTTACGTGCGGCGGAGCGGTTCTCTTAAAGGCGCCGGGAACCTGCGATCGGATCAAGGATCCTTTTGTCCGCAGGTCCTTTCCACTCCTACTGCCTGCCCTTAAGAAAGGCTCTCCCGCCCGCGTTGAAAGGCTTGACTCGCAACGTCATTTTCTGTAATTAACAACTAATTTAATTAACGAGAACGTTAAATGAAAACAAATACTGACCCACTCAGCCAGACTCTCGCCGCACTTGCAGATCCGACCCGCCGCGCCATCCTCGCCCGACTGACGCATGGCGAGGCCAATGTGAACGAGCTGGCCGACCCATTCGCCATCAGCCTGCCGGCGATTTCCCGCCACCTCAAAGTGCTTGAAACCGCCGGACTCGTCTCGCGCAGCCGCACCGCCCAATGGCGCCCGGTCAAGCTTGAAGGCGCGCCACTCAAGGACCTCGCCACCTGGGTCGAGCGCTATCGCCAATTCTGGGACCAAAGCTTCGATAAGATGGACGCCCTCCTCCGGGACCTCACCAAGGCAGACCCCGATGCCCGCAGGAATTGAGACGATCGCCGAGCAAGAGTTGGTGATCGACCGCAGCTTTAACGCCCCGGTGGCTCTTGTCTTCCGCCTGTGGAGCGATGGGGACCTGCTGAAGCGCTGGTTCGGCCCGAAGGATTTCACCTGCCCCAGCTTCATCGTCGATTTCCGTGTCGGCGGCGAATATCGCGGCATGATCGCTTCGTCCCGATATGGGGACAGTTGGTTCGGCGGCAGATTCAAGACAATCGTGCCCAATCAGCAGATTGTCATGACTTTCGCCTGGGATGAGGACCAAGGCCTTAAGGAGCTGACCGACATCACCATCACCTTCGATGAGGACGGTGATGTCACCACGCAGCGTTTTCACCAGGCACCGTTCAGATCCGTAGCGGAGCGTGATAGCCATGTCAGCGGCTGGACGGAGTGTTTCGACAAGCAGCTCGCTTATCTTGGCGATCACCACACCTAACCGCCGCAAGGATCATCACTATGCGCAAGGTCATCGTTTCCACTTTGATTTCTCTCGACGGTTATTGTGCAGGCACAGATGGCGATCCCGGCGTCTTGCCAATGGATATGGCCTTCGACATTTACAATCTCGAACGCATGCGCTCGGCCGATTACCTGCTGTTTGGGGCAACCACCTTCAACATGTTCCGCAGCTTCTGGCCCAAAGTGCAAGACAATGGGGAAGCGCCGGAAACGCTGCGGGAGATCTCCCGGCTCAACAACATTCTGCCAAAGATCGTGGTGTCCGACAGCCTGCCTCCCATCATTACCGGCGACTGGAGCGATACCGAAGTGGTGCGCCGCGCCGCTGTGAAAGATCGTATCGCTGCGCTCAAGCAGGACGAAGGCCGCGATATTCTGGTGTTCGGCAGCCATGTCTTATGGAATCACCTGGTCGCTCTCGGCCTGGTTGACGAGATCTTTGTGCTGGTGGGCAGTCTGCTGCTCGGCACAGGCGTACCGGCCTTCGAGAAATCAAGTCAGGCTGGCCTGCGGCGCCTCGATACGCGTATCATTGAGGGCTCCGACACTGTTCTGCTGCGCTATGGCGTCACCGAAGCCGCTGCTTGAGGGATCAGTTCGAGACCGGCCGGAGGAGACATGAGATGACCAAAACGATCTTCCCCAACGCGACCATCGCCCGCCTGGACGTGCTGACTGGGACTTGGTCGACCTGCATCACGACACTCGACGATACTGGCGCCGACGCAGAGCTGTTCACGGCTACAGACCTCTATCGCTGGATGCCGGGCGGCCATTTCCTCGTCCACAACGTCGAGGCCCATATGGGCGCCGAGCCCATCCTATCCATGGAAATTATCGGGATTGCCGCGGATGGGGAAAGCTATGTCAGCCGTAATTACGACAATGCAGGTCAGGTCAGCGATTACACAGCGACGCTGGACGGGCGGTATTGGCAAATAGACGGCGCGGCCGAGCGCTTCCGTGGCGAAATCGACGCCGATAGCGGGACGCTGAAGGGTCTCTGGCAACGATGGGATGCCAATCGTTGGATCGATTGGATGCGGGTCACGTTGACGCGACGCGGATGAACGGAGCGACACATGGCAGACAGGGTATGGCCATTGGTTCAGGTCCGCCACCGGCGCATCGATTAGCTTTGGCTTGGGGTCGACAGCTGCCGCTACCTCCCCAACGGGGCAGTGCATTGAGCGCTTTTAGCATGCAACATTTAGACGATCGGCCGCAGGCTTCAGCCCGGGAATTGCCTGTCAGGTCCGCCTTTGTCGGGGGCAAAGGATTGGTCGTGTAGCCCCTGGGTCTGAGCATAGCAGATTTCGTGCTGGCTCTACAAAAAGATGACACCTGTCGCCCAAGAGTGCCACGTCGGGTCTAAAGTTTTTGAAATAGCAATCGGTTGTAGGCATTGGTGGGCCGTTTGGCGCAACGGTACGCGGTGTCGCAGACCCTGCCAAGCGGCGGGCCGTGGGCATCTTCGGGAATTGAGGCCGATGCAACCATTGAACGTGTGACAGCGTTTTTGTCCATCTTGCGGATCTGACAGAAAGATTAGAGCGCGACCTCAACGCGCGCATCGTCACGTCAGCGCCATCCTCTCCGCCAAAACGGCTTTCTCGAAGATCGTGTTTTCGAAACATCACTCTTTCAATCACAGCGTCAGCACTGTATGTTCCTTGTTTGTTCGAAAGCTTCGGTTCTCTTCACAGTCGATAACACAATTAAGTCGGATTTTTCATGGCGGCAGCCTATCTGGAAGAACTGAACCCACAGCAGCGCAGTGCCGTGGAATATGGCGTTGGCCTTGCTGCCGGAACGAAGGCGGGGCCGTTGCTGATTATTGCCGGTGCGGGGTCCGGCAAGACCAATACACTCGCACATCGTGTCGCTCATCTGATCGTCAACGGCGCCGACCCGCGCCGCATCTTGCTGATGACGTTTTCGCGTCGCGCCGCCTCGGAAATGTCGCGCCGGGTCGAGCGGATCTGCGCCCAGGTACTCGGCGCTCACGCGAGCATCATGACCGACTCGCTGGCCTGGTCTGGAACATTCCACGGTATCGGGGCACGTTTGCTCAGGATGTATGCCGAGCAGATCGGCCTTACTGTAGACTTCACCATCCATGACCGCGAAGATAGCGCAGACCTGATGAACTTGGTGCGCCATGAGCTAGGCCTTTCAAAAACCGAAAGCCGGTTCCCAACCAAGGGCACTTGTATGTCGATCTATTCGCGCGCGGTGAACGCTCAGACGCCGCTGATCGAGGTCCTGCGCGACAATTTCCCATGGGTGTGCGGCTGGCAGGAGCAGTTGAAACAGCTGTTTGCCGCCTATGTCGAGGCCAAGCAGTCTCAAAACGTCCTCGATTACGACGATCTTCTTCTCTACTGGGCGCAGATGGTCGCTGATCGAGAACTCGCGCGCGACATCGGCGACCGGTTCGATCACGTCATGGTCGATGAATATCAAGATACCAACAGCCTGCAATCTTCCGTTCTTCTTGCACTCAAGCCACAGGGCCAAGGCGTTACGGTCGTCGGTGACGACGCCCAGTCGATCTATTCCTTCCGGGCCGCAACGGTCCGGAACATCCTTGATTTCCCCAAGGCCTTTAGCCCGGCAGCCAATATTATCACGCTCGAGCGCAATTACCGGTCAACCCAGACAATCCTGTCGGCGGCCAATAGCGTGATCGGGCTCGCTCGCGAGCGTTTTACCAAGAACCTTTGGACAGACAGATTATCGCAACAACGACCAAGGCTGGTCACCGTCAAAGACGAAGCCGATCAGGCCATTTTCATCGTCGATCAGGTTCTGCAGAACCGGGAAAACGGCATGGCCCTGAAACAGCAGGCCGTTCTGTTTCGGGCCTCAAGCCATAGTGGACCGCTCGAAGTTGAACTCACCCGCCGCAACATTCCCTTTGTAAAATTCGGAGGACTGAAGTTTCTCGACAGCGCCCATGTCAAGGACATGCTCGCGGTGCTGCGCTTCGCGCAAAACCCGCGTGACAAGGTCGCCGGGTTTCGATTGCTGAAGGTCATCCCTGGGATCGGGTCGCAGACTGCCGGCCGGATTCTCGATGCGATCGCCGCCGACCCTGAACCCCTGGCGGCGCTTGCCGAAATACCCGCGCCAGCCAAATCAGGCGAAGACTGGCCTTCTCTCTTGAAGCTTTTGGAAGGGCTGGGGCGGCAAACCGGTGGATGGCCTAACGAAATCGCGCAGGTGCGCGATTGGTACGAGCCGCATCTCGACCGGATCCATGAGGATGCCGAGACACGCAAGGCCGACCTCATCCAGCTCGAACAAATTGCAGGCGGGTATCCCAACCGCGAGCGTTTCCTGACCGAACTGACCCTTGATCCGCCCGACGCGACCAGCGATCAGGCGGGTGTGCCGCTGCTCGACGAGGATTATTTGATCCTGTCGACCATTCACTCGGCCAAGGGCCAGGAATGGCGCTCGGTGTTCATGCTCAATGTCGTCGACGGTTGCATACCCTCGGATCTTGGGGTGGGCACGACACAGGAAATAGAAGAGGAGCGCCGCTTACTTTACGTCGGCATGACACGCGCCAGGGACAGTCTGACGCTGATCACGCCGCAACGGTTTTTCACCGGTGGCCAGCACAGGCACGGAGATCGCCATGTCTATGCCTCGCGCACGCGGTTCATTCCAGCAGCTCTGTTGACGTTATTCGAGACAACCACCTGGCCAAAGATCAGTGCTTCCGCTTCCGAACGCAGCGCCGGCCTTGTCCGTATCGACGTCGGCGCCAGGATGCGTGGGATGTGGAAATGAGGCAATCTACGGTGTCGTAGCGTATCGGGTCGAAACGGCGTTTGACCATGAACCATGGCAATGCCAATAATCCGGCAATTCATGATGCGCTATCGTCGAGGGACGCACCGGCGCGTCAACGCGAGATCAGTCATACCGACATGGATGCGTTCTATGCGTCCGTGGAACAGCGTGACAATCCAGCGCTGTGCACGAACAGCGGCAATCCGATTTTAGACAATAGGCGGGACCACCCCGGAACGAAAAAGCCCGGCTGGGGCATTTGATCAGCGCCATTGTACGCGGGTGAGCGTCATTTCAACGAGTCCACCCTGCAGCTCAGCTATGCGCGAAACGCCCCGCGAAGAACAGATCGACCCGTATGGGCCGCACTACAAGACAGGCCACACCGCAGACGCGCGCGCAAGGCTGGCGCTTCATCGAAACGCCATGCATCTATCAGAGAGCGGCGAGGATACACGCAGCGTTGGGGACGAAGTCTCCGGCAATCCACGGCCGTTGAACTCGCGATTGGTCACATGACCAGTTCGGAAAGGGTCTGCCAAACCGTCCGCCAGTTGTTCAAGGAGATGCTACGTTAACCAGACCGGACCTTCGGACAAAAGGTGCAAGCGTTTGATCGTCCGCAGCCATGATCGCGACATGTGGATCCTGCGCATAATCGTCCCTCCAAGCGTTAATTCGAGCAGCGATATCGCTTTGTTCAAGATCAGAGACCAATCCTGGCAAAGGTCTTTCCACCACCGCGTTAGCGTTCATCACATGAGATGCGCACGTTGTGCTTTGCGCTTGTCGATTTGCCGCGTGAGAAAATTGTTCAAATTCAGCGTCGCTTTTTTGATTAAACGCCTTGAAAACCCGGCCGATAAATCTCGAGATATCGCCTGATGCTGAAAATGATCAATGATTGTTAAAATCCGATGCACGCGACGTGACAGAATGCTCGCGCGTGTCAAGGCGTCGTATGGCTCGCTTGCCCCTCCCTTACGAGGGGCGGCTTGCAGCCCGATCCGCGAAGAGCTTTGCCTGAGCCTCGGTCGCTTGACGGATTGCGGCAAGATGATCAACGATCGTCCCGAAGCAGTAGAGCACCGCGCCAGAAACGATGAGGCCGCCGCCGATACCAATGGCTCCAAACAGAGCGCCAGTATTGCCTTTCCCTGCGGTTATAGCGACCATCAGGAAGAGAAAGGCTCCAATTGCGGCCGTAAACCAGCCGAGCCACATGATTATGTGATGCATCCGTCGTCCCCACGCCCTATGCGCGCAGTGTATGCACGCGGGTGTCAACGGGTCAACGTGTCGATGATTTACTCGTGTTGAGAGCGAAGCACAAAGCCGCGAGAATTTTGAACGCCACGGCCACAAACATCGTTGCAGCGACAGGTTACGTGGCCCCGAGCTCTTCGGCCGTTTACTCCAGTCGTAGAACATCACCGGATCGGCGCCATTCGGCGTAGAGATGCTCAGCGAATTGTCACCTACAGGAATATAACCTACAACTAAGGTGCGCCCCGCGCCGATCAGCCTCAATTCGGCGGTGGCAACCAGCCCCGCTAGTTTCTCAGAAGGAGCAGATACCCTCAACTAACGGATGCCCTAATTGCCCCCGTGCGCGACAAGGAGCGAGTGGCGTATGCATTTCGCGTAGGCGGGCCTTCCGAGCTTGGAAGCCTGGATAAGCGAAGATTGCCAAGGCCGGCGTCCCCCGCTTTACCATGCAACGGTGCTTGGCCCCTAACACCGTTGCTTTTCGCTGTCATCCAGCAAGTGGCTCAGACTTCTGACAGGAGCTGGGACGCTGTCAGTTTGTACGTGCAGTGTGAGGGAAATCGGGGATATTCCATGCCACCCACAAAGGTACTCAAATTGAGATAATGCTGGCTCTGGCTGACCACATTGGCAAACAATGGACGTGTGACGGCTCTGGAGGACAAGGTGATGGCACATAGGGGATGCTGGCGACAGCCTCCAGGCTTCGGGATTTCCACGCGAACCCAAAAAATACTGTTTCGGCTCAACGCAAAAATCAGGACGCAAACTTGGCTGAACGGCAGAAACGCATGGTCGAGGAATTCGTTTCCAATCCTTTAAAACGGAAAAGGGTGCGAAAGATTGAGCTCCACCACCACGTTCGTTGTGCGCTGCTCAGCGCCGCGAACGAGGCAGTCAGCGTTTCCTCACTCTGAACACTTCTATGGCGGCAGCAAAGCCAGGCGCCTTAACCCTTCGTTAATCGCCCGCTGGCAACATTAGCATGAGCTTGGAGGCGGAACACCCAAGCGGCTGCACAACACCCCAGACCCTCCTGCAGAAATGCGGGAGGGTTTCTCGTATCCCAAGGCATTCCAGCCAAGCGCGGATAGCGAAGACAGCCCTCGCCGTTTCCAGCGAGGGCTTAAATGCTTTGGTGCTCAAAAGCACCGAGCTCGACACCACTGCATGTTACCGACCCCGGCACACATCCTGCACCGCACAACGTCTTTTGGATTAGGCTTGCCACTTGAAATCCGGTCGCCCGTGATTGGGGCCGAAATGAAAGCCACGCTTGGAACCCAATCCGCAAGAATGCGTTTACGCCTGTCAAGGAGGTGAGCACCATGCTTAGCGCAATCTGGGCCCTGGCTCTGATAGGAGGAGCAGCTTTTGTCGTAGCGGCACTTGTCTACGGGGCCCTTACCAATCGCCGATGCGACTTGATTATGGAACCTTCCAAGCAGGAAAAGGCCGATGAATTGGCCATGCGGAAGGAATGGTTAAGCGAGTAATTGGCCCACGCCTTGGAACCTCGGGTTGAACC
>Ga0247813_10000901_pt1 | contig 23948 bp, 17 predicted proteins | sample UWRJL169409C1_FD_180719 | JGI IMG/M metagenome (GOLD analysis project Ga0247813, IMG submission 180719) | Plant litter microbial communities from Arlington Agricultural Research Station in Wisconsin, United States - UWRJ-L169-409C-1 | ecosystem: Environmental > Terrestrial > Plant litter >...
CCGGAAAGCGTCACCCCAGTCTGGGCGACCACGTCGTCGTGGGCACCGGCGCGAGCATCCTCGGCCCGGTGGTCATCGGAGCGAACTCGGTCATCGGGGCGCACGCGGTCGTGTTGACGGATGCGCCTGATGACTCCCTGCTGACGGGCGCTCCGGCGCGGATTCGGGCGCGCACGCCGCACACGCCGGACTTCTATATCTGAGGCGCAGTCGGCACGCGAGTTCGATCCGCCGGATTGACGTAGCCTGAGTCGGTGACGAAACGCCAGATAGCCGCGGTCTTGCTCCTCTCCGCGATGGCAGCGCTCGCCGTCGGGGAGCCCGCCATCTGGCGGGCGGTCGGACCCGTTCTGGCGATAGCGGCATTCCTGTTGAGCCGACCGTTGCAGTTCAAGTTCGATCTGGTCAACGTCTCGGTCATTCTCTTCGTCGTCTACGTGTGCCTTTCCTGGCTGTGGTCGGTGGCGCCGTGGGTGAGTTTCATCTCCGCGATTTCGTACGTTTCGGTGGCGGTCGCGTTCATAGCGATCAGGCATGCCGCGGCGACCGCCTCTGCCGTGCGAGTTATCGCGTTCGGATATCTCCTTGGCTGCGCGTATCTCGTCGTCAGACTCATATCGCTGTCGATCTCGGTCGCAGGCGAACCTATCGGTGGCCGGCTGAACCTCCCTGGAATCAACGCCAACTATGCGGGCTATGCACTGGCCGCCGGTTTCGCGGTCATCCTGTTGCTTTGGGTCACAGGTCCTGCAACGCGGCTGTTCGTCGCCGGCTATCTCGTGGCCGGCGCGTTCCTTACCGTCGGCATCATGCTCGCCGGTGCTCGTGCTTCCCTGGTGGCACTCGTGGCACTCGGGCTATGGGTGGCCATCACGTATTTCCTGCGGCGCCCGCCCTTGAAAGCGCTATTGGTCGTCGTGGGTGTCGCCTTCGCAGTCGTCATCTCGGGGATCGCCGACGGCTCACTGTTCGTCTTCGACGACACGGCTGATCGCTCGACCGGCGGGTTATCCGGCCGACTCGACCTATGGCCCCTGGCCCGCTCGTGGTGGCTCGACCACTTCTTTGTCGGCTCCGGAACGTCGTCGTTCCAAAGCTCGAACCCGTATTACGCCGGAGCGCATAATCTGGTTCTCGAGCTCGGTACGGGGTTGGGAATCGTCGGTGTCGTCGGCTTTGTTCTCGTCGTTGTTGTGGCGCTCAAGCGCGGGAATTCATTTCTCGTGGGCGGTTTCATCGCCGTTTCGACCGCCAGCTATCTGACCGGGCATTGGGAAGCAGCACCCGCCGCATGGGTGGGGCTCGCGATCTTCTCGGGATCCGCGGTCTTGAACACACGAATGCCTGCCCGACACCACAATCGGGATGCCGCCCGGATCGACGTCGGGGCATAATTCGACCGTCGCCGGCTCTGTTCGCAGTCCCAACGTGACGGAATGTATCGATAGCTCTGTGCGTCGCACGTAGACTGGAAGACGCTGCAGCAAATTGATTCAAAGTCAGTTTGATCTCGATGCGGCCGGGTCCACAACGAACCTGAGGCCAAATCGTGTGTGACAATAAGGTGTTTGTTTCTTGCGCGTTACGTGGAGAAACCAATACAAAAGGAACGTAGGGGTTGCAATGACGGCGATATTGTTAGGCGGAAACGCCCAAGCGACGATCCCTCCTCTACCTGATCATGCGGTTGTCGCTGACACAGTTTTGGCGGTCTAGATGACTATCTCTTCATTCGCGCAGAAGCAACTGAATAACCTCCGTGCACGCGGGCCACTGAGTCGATTCGGCACGCAATACCTCATCGACGCCGCCGCCTGGGTGTTCGCTCTTATCTTCGCCGTGTTGCTGCGTTACGACTTCGACAGCACGCAAGTCTCATGGCGTTGGTTCTCCGGCGTCATCATCGTCACGCTGCTCGTACAATTCGTCGTCGGCTGGGCCGTATACCTCTACCGCGGACGGCATCCGTATGGCAGCTTCGCCGAGGTCCGTTCACTGCTCTACACGGTGCTTCTCGCCGCGATCGCCGTCGGCCTGCCTGTCGGACTGTTCGGCACGGAAATCCAGGTGCCGCGAAGCGTCTTCCTGATCGCTGCGCCCATCGCCTTCGTCCTGATGGGTGCAGCGCGTTACGTCAAGCGCCTCATCGCAGAGAGCTTGATCGAGCACGATGAAGAAGCGGAGCCCGCGCTCGTCTACGGAGCCGGATACCTCGGGTCGACCATCGTGCGTCGCATGCTGACCGACCGCAACTCGCTGTTCATTCCTGTCGGGATCATCGACGACAGTCCTGCGCGGCGGAATAGTTGGTTTGACGGTGTGCGGGTTCTCGGCACCGGAATCGACATCGAGGCGATCGCTGCGAAAACCGAAGCGAAAGTGCTCGTGGTAGCAATCGCCAAGGCCGATGCCGTTCTGCTGCGCGAGATCAACGATCGGGCGACCGCCGCCGGTCTCAAAGTCAAAGTCTTGCCGCCGCTGGAGGAAATCCTCGAGGGCAAGTCCAGACTTCGAGACCTCCGTGACATCTCTATCGAAGACCTCATCGGACGACACCCGGTCGACACCGAGATCGAATCGATTGCCGGCTATCTCAAGGGAAAGCGCGTGCTCGTCACCGGCGCGGGCGGATCGATCGGCTCAGAGCTATGCCGACAGATCTACAAGTTCGCTCCGTCAGAACTGATCATGCTCGACCACGATGAAACGGGTCTTCAGAGCACGCAGATCTCGATCTTCGGTCACGGACTGCTCGACACGCCTGATGTGGTTCTCGCGAGCATCCGCGACGCCGACTCGCTGATGGAGATCTTCGAGAAGCGGCGCCCCGAAGTCGTTTTCCACGCGGCGGCGCTCAAGCACCTTCCGATGCTCGAGCAGTTCCCAGACGAAGCCTGGAAAACTAACGTGCTCGGAACGCTGAACGTGTTGGAGGCGGCGCAGGCTGTCGACGTCACTACCTTCGTCAACATTTCGACCGACAAAGCCGCGAATCCGACGAGCATTCTCGGCCACTCGAAGCGAGTTGCGGAGAAGCTGACGGCCTGGGCTGCGCAGAAGTCGGGCCAGCGCTATCTCTCGGTCCGATTCGGAAACGTCATCGGCAGCCGCGGTTCGATGTTGCCGACGTTCACGTCCCTGATCGAAGCAGGCGGACCGCTCACGATTACTCACCCCGATGTGACCCGGTTCTTCATGACCATCCCCGAAGCCTGCCAGCTCGTTGTGCAGGCGGGCGGTATCGGCCGGCCGGCCGAGGTGCTCATCCTCGATATGGGCGAGCCGGTGCGAATCCTCGACGTCGCTCAGCGAATGATCGATATGTCCGGCCAGGACATCGCGATCGTCTACACCGGACTTCGGCCCGGCGAAAAGCTGCACGAAGAGTTGGTCGGATCCAACGAGACCGACGAGCGTCCGGTCCACCCCAAGATTTCACATACAGCTGTGTCGTCTATCGCCCCGGAAAATCTGGACAAGGCCCGGTGGATCGAGCGTTGCAATGCTGCTTATCGCACCGACGTGCCCGGCGTGGAGACCGTGAAACTGCCTACGCCTGACCAGGAGAGCATCACCCGATGAACGACCGTATTTACATGTCCTCGCCCGACGTGGGGGAATTGGAAGAACAGTACGTCGTCGCAGCCATGCGATCCGGATGGATCGCGCCCCTCGGGCCCGACGTCGACGCGTTCGAACGCGAAATGGCCGAACGCCTCGGAGTCGCGCAGGCGGTCGCGTTGAGTTCGGGAACAGCCGCACTCCACCTCGGTCTGCTCGGCCTCGGCGTGAAGCCCGGCGACATCGTCATCACCTCGACGATGACTTTCGCCGCGACGGCGAATGCCATCGTCTACTCGGGCGCACAGCCTTACTTCGTCGACTCGGAGTTCGAGACGGGCAACATCAGCCCCGCGCTGCTGCGTCAGGCGATCTCCGAAGCCACTGCCACCGGTAAGACCGTGGCGGCGATCGTTCCGGTCGACCTTCTCGGAAAGGCCGTGAACTACACAGAGATTCTCGACATAGCCGCCGAACACGGGATTCCAGTCTTGTCCGACGCTGCCGAGTCGCTCGGTGCCACTCACCACGGTCGCGCTGCTGGATCGTTCGGCAAGGCGTCGATCATTTCGTTCAACGGAAACAAGATCATGACAACCTCGGGCGGCGGCATGCTGCTCACCGACGATGTCGAGCTCGCTGCCCGCACGCGTTATCTGGCCACGCAGGCACGACAGCCGGCTGTTCACTACGAACACACCGAAGTCGGCTACAACTACCGCATGAGCAACCTGCTGGCGGCGCTCGGACGGGCCCAGCTCACGCGCCTCGATTCGATGATCGCCCGTCGCCGCGCAATGCGCGACCGCTACCGTGAGCTGTTCGCAGCCGTAGACGGAGTGACGATCTTCGGCGGCACGCAAGACGACGAGGACAACTTCTGGCTGACGTCGATTGTCATCGACACCGCCGTGACCGGATGGACGTCTGACGAACTGAGTGCCGCCCTGCTCGAACAGAACATCGAGAGCAGGCCTCTCTGGAAGCCTATGCATCTGCAACCCGTATTCGCCGGCGCACCCGCGGTCGTCGACGGCACGTCGGAGCGCCTGTTCGAGTCCGGTCTCACGTTGCCCAGCGGCTCCGCCTTGAACGGCGACGAGATCAACCGTGTCCTCGGTACGCTGAATGCATTCCTCGGCCAGCGCGCCGTCACGGTCTAGCTGCCATGCACCACGACTTCACCGTTTGGGACGCCAGTAACAGCGTCGACCGCGAGGCCTGGATCGCCGCCTGGTCGGCCACAGACAAGCGCGAGGTGTACAACCACCCCGATTACGTCACCCTGTTCGCCGGCGACAAGGACGCCGCGGTCTGCGCGCATCTTTCGACGCCCGACGGCACGGTGCTCTACCCGTTCATCCGGCGCACGATCGACGCCCTCGTCGACAGCACCGCGACCGGAGTGAGCGACCTCATCACGCCCTACGGCTATGGAGGACCGCAGGCCTGGATAACCGGCTCGGCCTCCGACTTGGCCGCACACTTCTGGTCCTCCTTTGAGGAATGGGCCACAAGCCAGGGCGTCGTCACCGAGTTCATCCGCTTCGGCCTATTCGCCGACACCTTTCTTCCGTACCCCGGTGACATCGTCACGCGATCGAGCAACATCGTCATCTCGCTGGAGGGCACCGACGACGAGGTCTGGATGGGTTTCGAGCAGAAGGTTCGCAAGAACGTTAAGAAGGCCCTGCGTAACGAGATCTCTGTAACAGTCGACGTGGGCGGCGAGTACCTCGACGACTTCCTCCGCATCTACGCGGGCACGCTCGACCGACGCGACGCCGATGCCGGATACTTTTTCCCCCGGTCCTTCTTCGAGACCATCATCGACCGACTGCCGGGGCAGTTCGCCTTCTTCCATGCCCGGCGCGACGGCGTGATCATCTCGACCGAACTGGTGCTCGTGTCAGACGAATCGGTCTACTCGTTCCTGGGGGGCACTGACAGCGCGGCCTTTGAGTTCAGGCCGAACGACCTTCTCAAGTTCGAGGTGGTCACGTGGGCGCGTGCTCAGGGCAAAAAGCACTTCGTTCTCGGCGGCGGGCCGACCCCCGGCGACGGCATCGAGCGCTACAAACGCTCCTTTGCCCCGAACGGTGCAGTAGATTTCAAGTCAGGGCAACGCATTCTCCAGCCCGCTCTGAACGCCCAACTGGTCGCGTCCAAACGTGCGCAGTTCGAAGCTGCTGATCGCGAGTGGCCGGCAGATTCGCGTTATTTCCCCGAATATCGCATGGTCTAGTGAACTCGTCTCGTCAACCAGAACATCCAACGGAAGGACTCGTGCGTCCCTTGCGCATCCTCCTGCTCACCCAGTGGTTCGACCCCGAGCCAACTTTCAAGGGTCTGCTGTTCGCGAAAGAGCTGATCCGTCAGGGCCATGAGGTGCAGGTGCTCACCGGGTTCCCCAACTATCCCGGCGGTAAGGTCTACGACGGTTACGCGATCCGTCCGTTCCAGCGAGAGACCGTCGAGGGCGTGAGCGTGCTGCGCGTGCCGCTCTATCCGAGTCACGACGGATCGAGCATCAAGCGCGTCCTCAATTACGCAAGCTTCGCGGCATCCGCCAGCTTCGGCGTCCTCGCCGGCAAGAGGCCCGACGTCGCATATGTCTACCACCCGCCCGCAACCGTCGGTCTTCCCGCGTTCGTCGCAAAGTGGTTGCGTGGAGTTCCGTTCGTCTACGACGTGCAAGATCTCTGGCCCGACACTCTCGGCGTCACCGGCATGCTCAACCGCCCGAAGATTCTCGGCGCTGTCGGTAGAGCGATGGCCGGAATCTACGGTTCGGCCACGCGGGTGGCGGTTCTGTCCCCGGGGTTCAAGAAGCTCTTGATCGAGCGCGGAGTCCCCGAACGGCGCATCGACGTGATCCCCAACTGGGCTGACGAGAAGCAGATCGATGTACGCCTGCCCACCGAGGCTCGGGCCGCCGAGCTCGGTTTCGGTGAAACCTTCACGGTGACGTTCGCGGGCAACATGGGGACTGTGCAGGCGCTCGACACCGTGCTCGACGCGGCGGCCTTGCTGCGTGACCGGCCGGAAATCCGTATCGTGCTCGTGGGCGGCGGCCTCGATGTCGACCGCCTCAAGCAACGCGCCGAGACGATGGGTCTCGAAAACGTCGTCTTCCTCGCCCGGCGGCCTATCGCCGAGATCGGCGAAATCCTTACGCTGTCGGATGCGCTGCTTGTCCACCTGCGCAAAGACCCGCTGTTCGAGATCACCATCCCGTCGAAGACACAGGCATACCTCATGGCCGGACGCCCGATTCTGATGGGTGTCGAAGGAGATGCCGCGCGCATGGTCGAGAACGCGGGGGCAGGTATCGCGTTCGAGCCGGAGAACCCGGAGGCTCTTGCAGACGCCATCCGCCGCCTTCACACCCTCAGCCCCGAGGAACGCCGCGGCATGGGCGAGTCCGGAAGCCGCTACTACCGCGAGAGACTCGCTCTCAAAGTCGGTGCCGCACGATTCGCCGAATCCCTCGAACAAGCCAGCCTGCTCAAACCGCGCTTCCTCGCGGTCAAACGCGCCACCGACGTCGCGGCATCCCTCGCCGGTCTGGTCGCTCTCAGCGTGCCGATGGGCGTCGTCGCCGTCGCCGTGCGAGCCAAGCTCGGCGGACCCGTAATTTTCAAGCAAGCCCGTCCCGGAAAAGACGGGGAGCTGTTCTCGATGTACAAGTTCCGCACCATGACCGACGAACGCGACGCGGCGGGCGACCTGCTCCCCGACGGTATCCGGCTCACACGCTTCGGTTCGATGCTGCGGCTCTCCAGCCTCGACGAGCTGCCCGGACTGCTGAATGTACTGCGTGGCGACATGTCTCTCATCGGCCCTAGGCCTCTTCTCGTGCGATACACCGAACATTTCACCGAGGAAGAGATGCTTCGTCTCGCGGTCAAGCCGGGCATCACAGGCTGGGCGCAGGTCAACGGCCGCAATACGGCGTCGTGGGACGCACGATTGGCCATGGACGTCTGGTACGTGCGCAACCTGTCCCTGCGCCTCGACCTCAAGATCCTCGGTCTCACCGTGCTGCGGGTACTCAAGAGCAGCGGCATCGAAGTCGATCCCGAATCGAAGATGCTCAATCTCGATGACGAGCGACGGGCGGCGCGACAGCGTGGTTGATTACGTCTTGGGGCCGGTGCGGATCGAAGACACCGTGCAGATCGTCGAGCTCGTGCGTGCCTCCTTCGACGAGTCGCGCGCCCCATTCCTCGCCTACGCCCAGCCAGGTATGGCCGCGCATTTGGGCGTCGCAATCAGCCATCCCGCCGCCACGCCAGACCGGGTGCTCGTTTCCGCGAGAGCGGTCGACGACGACCGACTCCTTGGCTTCGCCGACTTCCGCGACCTCGGGGACGGGGTGGGATTCTTGTCGTACGTCGCGGTCGACGCATCTGCCCGTGGCAAGGGCATTGCGACCGCCCTCATCGACGACTTCCTCGCTTCCAGGCCGCACATCGTGACGATGAAGCTGGACGTGTTCCGCGACAACGAGCCGGCCCGGCGCCTGTACGCCCGGCTCGGCTACGAGCACGAAGCGACCAGCGCATGGGCGACGCGGACGATTCCGTCCGGCGGCTCCGAACCTCGGGTTGACGGGCTCGCCAACGCACTCGCGGCCTACAACGCCTACGGTTTCTGTGAGCTCACGGTGACATCCGCCAACACGACGGCCACCGTCGGTCTGCTCGGGCGTGGCATCCTGAACGCCCGCTCCCTCCCGTCGTTCCTCGACGACGAGCTGTTGTCGGGTGTTGGGGCCATGTTCCCCGATCTCGCCACGGTGTTCGTCTCCGTAGCCGAGTCCGCCCTCACCGATATCACCGTCCACTACCGTCTCGAAGGGTTGAGCGACCGCATGTCGCTCGCCGTACCAGGACGCACGCCGCGAGGAACCGCTTCATGACAACCATTACCAAGACCGCGGTCGACCCGCAGACCGAACTGCAGCCCGCGCTGTTCTACGCGTCGGCGCGGGAAGGAATGCAGGACTTCCTCACGGCGGTTCTCGGCGACCCCGACGAGGGCGTGCTGCTGCCGGCGTTCATCGGCTGGTCGGCAAACGAGGGAAGCGGAGTATTCGACCCTGTGCTCAATGTCGGTGCCCGCGCAGGCTTCTACGGGTTGCATGGCGACCTATCAGTCGATGTTGAGAAGCTCGCCGAGTTGCTGGAGATCCACAAGTACCGCGTTCTCGTCGTCATCCACTACTTCGGACGCACCGATCCCCGCATTGCCGAACTGCGTGAGCTGGCCGACCGGCACGGGATGCTCTTGGTTGAAGATCTCGCGCACGGTTTCTACTCGTCGCGCGGAGAAGGCGGCGCCGGTTCATTCGGCGATATGAATCTGTTCTCGCTGCACAAGATGTTCCCGGTGAGCGAGGGAGGGATGATCACCTACCCCCGCGCCGACCTCGTCACTACACAACAGTCCACGCGCCCCGCTCTCGCCGGCACCATCCTGTCGTACAACTGGGCGTCGATCGCGAGCTCCCGCCGGCGCAACTTCGCCTCGATCATCGACCTGCTGCGTGCGCTTCCCGAGCACGGCGTTGAGTTCACCCTGTTGTGGCCCGAACTCGACGACGCCGACGTTCCGCAGACCCTTCCCGTGCGCATTACCGGCGACAACCGGGATGCCATCTATCGTGGAATGAACGAAGCAGGCTTCGGCATGGTCAGTCTCTACCACACGCTCATCGAGCCGGTCCGTAGCGGCTTCGAACTCGAGAACGACCTGTCCGAGCACATCATCAACTTCCCCGTGCACCAGGATGTTGCGGCCGGCGCCTTGAGCGCCCTCGTCGCGTCATTCCAGACGTGCCTCCACACCAAGTGAAAGAGAACACAATGAGCGACTATGCAGGCAAGCGAATTCTGGTCACAGGCGGCACCGGCTCATTCGGGCACACGGTAACCAAGAAACTCCTCGAGCGCGACGTCGCCGAGATCCGCGTTCTCAGCCGAGACGAAGCGAAGCAAGACCAGATGCGTCACGACATCGACGACCCGCGCGTGCGGTTCTACGTCGGTGACGTTCGCGACTACCTCAGCGTCGAACGCGCGACCCGCGACGTCGACTACGTGTTCCACGCGGCCGCCCTGAAGCAGGTCCCCTCGTGCGAGTTCTTCCCGATGGAGGCCGTCAAGACGAATGTGATCGGTAGCGAGAACGTGGTTCGCGCCGCCGAGGCATCCGGAGTCACCTCGCTCGTCTGCCTCAGCACCGACAAGGCCGTCTACCCGGTCAACGCGATGGGCATGAGCAAGGCGATGATGGAGAAGGTCGCGCAGTCGCACGGCCTCAACAACCCGAACGCCGAGACGACCGTCTCGTGCGTGCGTTACGGCAACGTCATGTACTCGCGCGGGTCGGTCATCCCGCTGTTCCTCCGCCAGCTCAAGGCCGGTAAGAACCTCACGGTGACCAACCCCGACATGACCCGCTTCATGATGTCACTCGACAACTCGGTGAGCTTGGTCGAGTTCGCGTTCCAGAACGCCCTCCAGGGCGACCTGTTCATCCGCAAGGCGGAGTCGTGCACGATCGGTGACCTCGCCCAGGCCGTCATCAACCTCTTCCAGCCGTCGGCTTCGGTCGAGGTCATCGGGACGCGTCACGCCGAGAAACTCTCCGAGGCGCTCGCGAGTCGCGAAGAGCTCGCCCGCGCGCAGGACATGGGCGACTACTTCCGCATCTCGGCCGACAACCGCGACCTCAACTACAGCGTCTACGTCGAAAAGGGCGATGTCACGCAGACCCAGTTCGAAGACTACGACTCGCACACCGTCGACCGCATGAGCGTGAGCGACGTCGAAGGTCTGCTGCTCACGCTGCCCGAGATCCGTCGCGAGCTGCAGGCAGCCGGTCGTCCGGTCGAGAAGTCCACCGCCGCATGACCCGCTACGCCGTCACCGGTTCGAACGGCTTTCTCGGCTGGCACCTCCGCGCCGCGCTCGTAGAGCAAGGCATCGAGGTCGACCGGGTGCAGATCGGCGACGGGTTCGATCTCGCCGCCGCCACCGCAGCGGTGAACGGGGCCCCGCGGGTCATCCACATCGCCGGGATCAACCGTGCCTCCGATGAGGAAGTCGGCGCGGGCAATGTTCTTTTCGCCACTCAGCTTGCGAGTGCGATCCGCGCGGCCGAGGTGCCGCCGGCCGTCGTCGCGTATGCCAACTCGACGCAGTCGGGCAACGGGTCCGTCTACGGCGAGGCAAAGGCCGAGGCCGGACGCATCCTTGAGGCCGCGGCCTCCGAGGTCGGCGCACGCTTCGACGACGTGCTCCTGCCGAATCTCTTCGGCGAGCATGGCCGACCGTTCTATAACGCCGTCACCGCGACCTTCAGCCACCTCGTCGCCCAGGGCGAGTCGCCGACCGTAGAGAACGACAAACTGCTGACGCTCCTGCACGTGCAGAACGCCGCGGATCTTCTCACCGGCGTGCGGTCGCCCGCCGACCAGCCGGGACTCGAGCGCGAAATCGCCGTGTCCGAACTGCTGTCGAAGCTGCAAGGCATCGCAGCGTTGTACCGCGCCGGCGAGATTCCCGACGTCGCGACATCCTTCGACCGCGATCTTTTCAACACGTATCGCTCGTACACCTTCCCCGAGCAGGCGCCCGTCAGACTGACGCGCCATGCGGATGCCCGTGGTTCTTTCTTCGAAATCATCCGGTCGCACGGTGGGCCGGGTCAGTCGTCGTTTTCGACCACCGAGCCCGGCATCAGTCGGGGCGACCACTTCCACCGCCGCAAGATCGAGAGGTTCACGGTTCTCTCGGGCACAGCGACCATCGCACTGCGCAAGATGTTCACCACCGAGGTCGTCGAATTCGAGGTGACGGGCGAGGAGCCCGCCGCGGTGGACATGCCGACTATGTGGTCGCACAAAATTACCAACACCGGCACGGAGACGCTCTACACGTCCTTCTGGACCAACGACATCTTCAACCCCGAAGCCCCCGACACGATTGCAGAGGCAGTACAAGCATGAGCGAACGACTGAAAGTCCTGACCGTTGTCGGAACCCGACCCGAGATCATCCGACTCGCTGCGACGATCAAGCGGCTCGACAAATACACCGACCACGTTCTCGTGCACACCGGTCAGAACTACGACTATGAGCTGAACGAGGTGTTCTTCGAAGACCTGGGCCTGCGTAAGCCCGACCACTTTCTCGAGGCAGACACCAGCTCGCTCGGAGCGGTTCTCGGCTCGATCCTGCTCAAGGTCGAGCAGGTGCTCAACCTCGAGAAGCCCGACGCCATGGTCGTCCTCGGTGACACCAACAGCTGCATCTCCGCGCTCATGGCAAAGCGTATGAAGGTGCCCGTGTTCCACATGGAGGCCGGCAACCGATCGTTCGACGACAACGTGCCCGAGGAGACCAACCGTCGACTCGTCGACCACGTCTCCGACTACAACCTCGTCTACACCGAACACGCGCGCCGCAATCTGCTCGGCGAGGGCATTCACCCGTCGCGCATCCTGCTCACCGGATCGCCGATGCTCGAAGTGCTCAACGGAAACAAGGTCGCGATCGAGTCGAGCGACATTCTCGAGAAGCAGGGCCTGAGCAAGGGCGGCTACTTCCTCGTGAGCCTGCACCGCGAAGAAAACGTCGACAACCCCGAGCGACTCAATTCGGTGCTGCGCGCGTTGCAAGACCTGAGCGCGAAGTACGAACTGCCCGTGCTCGTCTCCACGCACCCGCGCACGCGCGCACGACTGGAGAGCCAGGCCGGCGAGGTCAAAGAGAACCTGATCTTCCACGCCCCGTTCGGCTTCAACGACTACGTCAACCTGCAGATCAACGCGCGTCTGGTGCTTTCCGACAGCGGCACGATCAGCGAAGAGTCGTCGACCCTCGGCTTCCCTGCGGTGTCGCTGCGCGACGCGATCGAGCGCCCCGAGGCGATCGACACGGGCGTGACGATCACGACGGGCGTCGAGTCCGAGGCGATTCTCGACGGCGTCGACATCACGCTGCGCCAGATCGAAGAAGACGGACCCGCCGCCATCCCGGCCGACTACCAGATCGCGGACACCTCGCGTCGCGTCGTCAACTTCATCCGGTCCACAGCCAAGACGCACCACGCTCGCAACAGCATCCGCGTGCCGAAGAGCAACTAGTCAGACTGTGGGACTCATGGCGCGCCGCGGCGCGATCGGCGCGATCGGGGCACGCGGGATCTCCATCCTCGCCAGCTTCCTGCTCACGTTCGTCGTGGCGCGCCTGCTCGATGTCGAAGAAGCAGGAACGTTCTTCCTGATCTTCACGTCGCTCGCGATTGCCGCGACCTTCGGGCGGTTCGGTACCGACAACCTTGCTCTGAAGATCGTCGGCGGTGCCAGTGCCGATGTGCGACGCGACGTGCGCCGCCTCGTGCTCGTATCTGTTTCGGCGAGCTTGTTCGCCGTTCTCGTCGCCGTCGCGGTGCTGCTGATCGTCGATCTGGATCTCGCCGGGGTCGACACCGCGACCGCCATCGTGGCGGCGACCGCCGTCGTTCCGCAGGCACTCTCCGTGCTGGCCGGGGCGCTGCTGCGGGCCCGCGGTCGTCTCGTGGTCGGCACGTTCGCCGAACTCGGATCGCTGCCGACGTTCGCCACGCTCGCGGTGCTCGCCGTGGCTGCCCTAGGTGAACTCACCCTTCAGGCAGCGCTCTACAGCCTCGTGGCCGCATCCTGGCTCACGGCTGTCTGGGCGGTAGCGGCCGCGACCGCCTCGATGCGCGGGATAAGCCATGTCGGTGCGCCCGACTCGCAACCGCTCGCCGGTTTCCTACGAAAGTACCTGCGTCAGCTCGCACCGATGATGGGCACGTCGCTGATCTTCTACGTCGTCACCTGGGTGCCGATCTTCGTGCTGACCGCGGTCGGTAACCTCGAAGCTGTCTCGTTCTACACAGTGGCCGCCAGACTGGCGGGATTCGTCGGGCTTATCCCGGCGATCCAGGTGTCGTATCTCGCCCCGACGTTCGCGCGCCTCTACCAGAGCGGCGATCTCGTCGGTCTGAACCGGCTCGCCGGCCGCTCGGCTGTTACGGCCCTGGCCATCGCCGCGCTGCCAGCGGCTGCCCTTATCGTCGCCGCAGGCCCTATTCTGCATCTGCTGTACGGAACACCCTACGAAGAAGCCGGCGCCGCTTTGGCTTGGCTAACGGTCGGGGTGGTGCTCACAGTCATCGCCGGACAGGTGAACCAGCTCATGTTGCTCTGCGATCTAGAACAGTTCGCGCTGTGGCTCAACGTCGCCCTGCTTGCTTTCTGGGCGCTCGCCGGACTGTTCGCGGCCGTAACGTGGGGCCTCCTGGGGGTCGTCGGTGTTAGCGTCGTGGTCACGGTTGTCTACCAATTGAGTGCGGTTGTGAGGCTGCGACGCCGGGCCTCGATCCGTTCGTACGCGCGCCTAATTCGTGACTGACCGGAGTGTTCAGACGGGCGGGGTAGTCTGCCAGCAAGAACCACCGGGGAACAAAGAGGATCATGTGTTTGAAAAAGTGAGTGCGGCATGGGGCGTCATCGCACGACGGAAGCCCGATCACGCCGGTCCGGTGTCTCGCTTTATGAGCGGTCTCCCGATGTTCGCCATCGTTCTCTGGTGGCTCATCTGCTTCGCTTTTTACATCACAGGGTGGCCGATCCAGTACAACCGCGGCAATTCGGGACTGGTCAGCCTGCTGTTCGGCAGCGCACTGATTCTGGTGGCAGCGTCGTTCCTGTTCATCGTCTGGCGCCGGCGGCTCGACGTCCGGGTTCGTGCCGATGCCCCCGAGCGTGAGCGCCTGCCTTGGTTTGTCATCGCCGGGATCATCGCCGTAATCGCCCTGTACTTTCCGATGGCCGCCACATACAGCGGGTACAACTTCTGGGAGATCCTCCCGGCATTGGCCGATCAGAACGAGGCCTACTACCTTGGCAGCGACCGCATTGCCGAGGGTTACGGCCCTCGGGCGCTCGTCGTCGTCGCCCAAGCGGCCCTCGCCCCGTTGACTCTGGCAGTTCTGCCCTACCTCGCTCTGCGATGGTTTGAACGCAAACGGCCGATCATTCTCGTCGTGCTGATCGTGGTTCTCGCAACGTCCGTGTTCATGAGCGTGCTGACCGGGCGTGACTTCCAGCTCGTATTGTCTGCTGTCCTGATCGCCTGTGCCTGGCTTGCGGCCCGGGTGCGACGCGGCATCGCGTTCGCTTGGATCGACCTCTGGGTTGTGCTCGGCGCCGGGATCGTCGGCGGCCTCACGTTCGGCCTACGCAAATTCGCCCGCGTGAACGGTGTCGCGTTCTGCCCCCAAGGTGCCGACATCTGCGCGATCCCGCATACTCCGACTCTCTGGGAGTCGATCACGGTAACCGTGGCGTCGTACGCCAGCCAAGGCTTTGAAGGCCTCGGCCGTGCGCTCGACGCGACGTGGGTCTTCGGTGGCGGCTATAGCCACTCGCCAGCGCTTGCCGGGATCCTCAACACTCTGTTCGGCGTCACGAACGACGGAATCGTCACGTCACAGCTCGACGACCTCGGTTGGTCGGAAACCGGCTACTGGAGCACCGGCTTCACTCTCCTCGCGAACGACGTGCCGTGGGTGCTCATCCCCGTCGTGGTGGCTCTGCAGAGCGTATTGCTCGCCTACGCCTGGCGAGCAGTGGTTTCGAAGGGCGACTGGCTTTCGCTTGCGGTCTTCGCCTACTCATTCCTGTCGCTGCTCTTTATGCCTATGAATCTGCAGCTCGCGATAAGCGGGCCGATCTACATCGGTTACGTCGTACTCGCCGCAGTCTTCATCGCGCGCGCCGTCTATCGAGCGGTTGCCGGCCATCGAGCCGGCAGGCATACGGGTGTCGACGGGCTCGAAGGCCCACCGCGAGAGGTTCCCGTTCTCGCAGGCCGCGCGCTCGTTTAGGCTTCGACCATTCGTCGGGCGGCGACCTTAACCGAGAACTCGGTGTCGAACAGCTGCCGTGCCGCCTCTCCCCGGGCGTGGAGAGTACCGGCCGCGTGCTCCGACGCGAGGCGTGCGATGGCGTCAGCCAGCTGCCGTTCGTCGCCCGCCGGTGCGACGATGCCGGCGTCTCGTGCCTCGATCAGGTATCCCGCGTCGGAGGTGGGCTCGACGCTGACGATGACGGGCAGACTGTTCGCGCAGTATTCGATGATCTTCGACGGGAACGACGGAACCGATACCCCCGGCACCGTGACGGCGATGCCTGCGTGCACCCGGCCGAGCTGCGAGCGGTAGGCAGCGCGGTCGAGCTGTCCGGTGAACGTGACGTTGGTGAGCTGGAGCCGCGAAGCGAGGTCTTTTAAAGACGATTCGTCGGGACCGGCCCCCGCGACTACGACGTCGACTTCGGCGGACTCCTGCTGAAGAAGCGCCGCCGCCAGCAGGAGCGTGTCGACGCCGCGGCCTTTCGCGAGTTGGCCGCCGAACATCACCGTGAAGCGGTCGTTCTTCGGTGCTGATGCCGGCGCAGGAGCGCTCGCCCACGGCGGGATCACCGTGTACTCGCCGTTGAGCTGCGGGTGGTAGCCGCGCATAAATGCCTCGTTCGCCGGCGACATCACGGCGAGCACATCGGCCGGAGAAATGGCGGCGCGCTCGATGCTGCGCAGCGGGCCGGCCAGTCCGGGCACCCTGATCCGTCCGATCTCGAGCTGGTGGACGGGGAAGAAGTCCCACATGACGAACAGCAGTCGCTTGGCGATGCCCGCCCGGCGTACCCTCCCCGGGAACCCGTACGAAAACGTCGCGATCGACGGATAGATGCAGAGGTCGTACCTGCTTCCGCGCAGGAACTTCCAGCCGGCCGTGTGCAGGCGGAAACCAGTCGAGAGGTAGGAAGCAAGCTTGTGGGCAGCGCTGGACGGCGCGACGACAGCCCCGACGCTGAAGACGCGTACACCGGGGCGCTCTGCGACCGCCAAACCGGTCGGACGCGGAGCGGTCGGGCTGTGCACGACAACATCCACATCGTGACCGTCGTCGGCGAGAGCTGAAACGAGGTCGTCGAGGAGCCACGGGTTGATCCCGGGGGCGGCGAAGTTCGCAGTGACGAGGAGTATCTTCACGGGCAGGCCTTCCGAGAGCGTCTTTGCCGAGTGGCTGCGCAACAGCGCTGAATATGCCGAGCACGCGAGACTAGAGCGCTTCTCAGGGTATCTCAGTGCAACAATGGACGCGGCGATCACCCTCGACCAGAGAGCAGAGACAGACGTGGCATCCAGATTTCGGAGAAGACTCGTTCTCTTTGCGCTCTTCGCCTACGCGGCGTTCGTTCTGCTCATCACCATCTCGCCTCAGATGCCCGGTACAGGCTACGTAGCGATCGCTGTCGACCGCCTCCTGCTCGCACTGCACTCGCGCGGCATTCTGCTGGAACTCGGTTTCCTGCACATCGAATTCTTCGGCAATATCCTTATGTTCGTTCCGCTGGGTATCTTCGCGGCGCTGCTGCTGCCGCGCAAAGCGTGGTGGGTGCTCCTGTTCCTGGGTACGGCTTTCTCCGTCGCGATCGAACTCTTCCAAGCGAACTTCTTGCCCGGCCGGTTTCCTGAGGTTCGCGACGTCATATCGAACAGCACCGGCTTTCTGATCGGCGCCGCTATGTCCGTAACGCTGAGGCTCATGGTCTCCTACCGCGACTCGCTGGTAGAGAAAGATCGGATCAATGCCGAAAAGACAGCCCGAGCGCGCAATTTGGCGAATCAGCGCTGAAGGAAGCGGCCGCTCTGGCGGGTCGCGCCGGGCATTGAGCATTTTAACGGTATGAGCATGGTTTACTGTCCGAATGTCCGCCACCGAAGAACTGCGCGCCCCGGCGCACCGTCCTCCCCGTAAACGTCTCGTTCGCCGTTGGTGGTTCTGGCTGATCATCGTGGTGGTACTCGTGCTGGTCGCCGCCGGACTGTACGCGTGGGCGCTCGCGTCGCGTGTGTTCGCTGCGCAAGACGAACTGGTCAGCGCGCAGGCTCTCGCCGGCGACCTCAAATCGCAGGCCGCCTCCTTCGACATGGACGGCGCCATGGCGACGCTCGACGAGGTCAAGGAGCACACCGGCGCCGCGGTCGACATCACCGCGGAACCCATCTGGGGCTTCAGTGAAGGCCTGCCGTTCCTCGGGAAGAACCTTGTCGTGGTGCGCGAACTCGCTGCTGTGACAGACGGGCTCATGACCGATGTCGCTTCGCCGCTCGTCGAAGCAGTTCAGGCGCTCGACCCTTCGGCGTTGGCGCCTAAAGACGGAGCGATCGATCTGGCTCCGTTCCAAGGAGCGGTGACCGCGGTCGCCCTGGCCGACACCAACTTGAAAGAGACCTCGGCTACGCTCGCCGCGATCGACACCGAGGACACCCTCGATCAGGTCTCCAGCGCGAAGACCATGCTCACCGGCCTGCTCGACAGCGTCGCGCCGGTGCTGGAAACTGTGAACACGATCGTTCCGGTTCTTCCAACGACCCTCGGATCGGAAGCGCCGCGAAAGTACGTCGTTATGTTCCAGAACCCCGCCGAGGCCCGCGCGCTCGGCGGTACTGCGCTGTCATTCGCCGTGATCAGCATCGATCAGGGCCGCATCGCATTCGACGAATCGATCCCCGCCGGGTTCAAGAACTTCGTCGCCAGTGTGCCTGTGCTGCCACAGCCGGACGGCGTCGCCGAGTTGTTCAACGGCGAGCTGGGCAACTTCATCGCCAACAACACCGCGCGCCCCAGCTTCACCACCGCCGCCCTCGTCACGCAGGAGATGTGGAAACGCGATCAGGGTTACGCGGTCGACGGAATCATCTCGATCGACCCCGTCGCCCTCAGCTACGTGCTGCGTGCCACCGGCCCTATCCCGCTCTCCACCGGAGACGTGCTGACGAGCGAGAACCTCGTGCCGTTCCTGCTCAACGGCGTCTACCAGCGATACAACTCGGGCAACACGGTTCGTGACAACCGCAACCAGGACATCATCTACAACGAGGCAGTCACGGCTACGTTCAAGGCTCTGACCAGCGGACCGCTCGACTCGAATGCCCTCATCGGCGCACTCACCCAGGGATTCACCGAGCGCCGAATGGCGTACTGGAGTGCGCACGAAGACGAGCAGGCCAGGCTCACGACGGTAGGCAGCCTCAATGCCGAGCTGCCAGTGAGCGACGAGACTACCGAACGAATGGGTGTCTACTTCGCTGACAACGTGGGTTCGAAGATGAACTTCTACCTCAACCAGTCGATCGAGCTAGCGCAGGCAACCTGCCGCACCGACGGCCTCGAGAGCTACCGGGTCTCGACGACGCTGACGAACACCATGGACCCGCCCTTCGTGAAGGAGCTCTCGCCGTCGATCGTCGGCCAGTGGAAGCCGCTCGGTCTCAAGAAGGGCCAGCAGCGTATGGTCGCGCTTCTCTATGCGCCCCCCGGCAGCACCATCACCAACGTCACGGTCAACGGTGGACCGCCGGAATACGAAGCGCACCACGATGGCGACTACCCCGTCGGTCGCGTCGTCGTGACGATCGACCCGGGAACTGCCGCGACGATCACCTACGACGTTCTCGCCGGCACGCCCGGCGTGCGCACGCTCGAGGCTCAGTCGACTCCGATGGTCACCCCGACTCCGATCACGACGGTTCCGCTCGACTGCGCGACCGTTACCGCGAAGTAGCACCTGCGCCTCACAGGAGAATTGCCGGATGCTGCTGCGCCCGTTTTCACCCGCCGACGAGTCATCCGTCATCCGGCTCTGGAACGACTGCGGCCTCACGCGGCCCTGGAACGATCCCGCGAAAGACATCGCGCGCAAGCTGACGGTGCAGCCGGAGCTGTTCCTGGTGGGCGAGTCCGACGGCGAGATCATCGCGACCGGCATGTTCGGCTTCGACGGAACCCGGGGCTGGGTGCACTACCTCGCGGTGGCACCCGGCCGGCAGGGCGAGTCGCTCGGCCGTGAGCTCATGGCCGAGGGCGAGCGCCTGCTCACCGCGATGGGCTGCCCGAAGCTCAACCTGCAGGTGCGCTCGGGCAACGAGCGGGTGATGGGCTTCTACCGCGCGCTCGGCTACGAGCCCGACGGCGCGGTGACCCTGGGCAAGCGCCTCATCGCCGACGACTGACGCCGCCCCGCCGGTCCGCGGCCGCCGCGGCCCAGGGTGAACGGCGGTCTACCGATCGGTGACGATCTCACTCAAACCTCGACAGGTGACGGTGGCTGTGAATAGGCTACGAATCTGACCCCCCATACGGGGCACAGCCGACGAGTCTTGCTTCACGAGGAGAAAAGCCGCCATGACGACGACGCCACCCGCCCCGACTCACTCTCTCGCGAGGCGCGGTGCCGCTCTCGCCACGGCCGCGGCGCTCGCGCTCGGGCTCACCGCGCTCGTCACGCCGGCCGCGTCGGCCGCGGAGCCGACGATCACGATCGCCGACGTGCAGGGCGACGGTGCGACCACTCCGGTGTCGGGCGCGGTGGTCACGGTCGAGGGCGTCATCACCGGCGACTACCGCCTGGCCTCCACGAGCGGCTACCGCGGCTTCTACCTGCAGACCGCGGGCAGTGGAGGAGCGTCGGATGCCACGCCCGGCCGTTCCGACGGAATCTTCGTGTTCTCGGCGAACGCCGACCCCGCCGTCGCCATCGGTGACCTCGTCACGGTGACGGGCACGGCGGGCGAGTTCAACGGGCAGACGCAGATCACCGCGACCGACAATGCCAACTACGAGGTCGTCACGGCCGCCGCGGGCCTCCCCGCGCCGACCGTGCTGCCCGACAGCGTCGTCGGCGGCGCCCGTGAGGCCTACGAGGGCATGCTGGTCACGCCCGAGTCGGCCTACCTGTCGTCGAGCCACCAGCTGTTCAACTTCGGCTCGCTCTGGCTGAACGTCGGCGGTCTCGCCGTGAAGGCGACCGAGACCACCGACGCGGGCGACGCGGCGAACGCCATCGCGACCGCAAACCGCGCCAACCGCCTGCTCGTCGACGACGGGTACAGCATCCAGGTCTCCAACGGCGCCCACGTCGGCGGCCAGCCCTACTTCGACACCGCGGCCGTCGTGCGCAACGGCGACCGCTTCGTCGCCCCCGCTGCCGGCATGATCCTCGGCTGGGGCTTCGACGACTGGCGCCTGCAGCCGCAGCGCCCGCTCAGCGACGCCTCGCCCGCCGAATACGCCGCCCTCGAGCCGACCTGGCAGTCGCTCAACCCGCGCACCGCGGCACCGGCCGAGGTCGGCGGCGACGTCAAGGCCGCGGCCTTCAACGTCTTCAACTACTTCACGACCTTCGGCGGCGACGCGCGCGGCGCCTCGAACGAGGTCGAGTTCCGCGTGCAGCAGTCGAAGATCGTCTCGGCCATCAACGCGCTCGACGCCGACGTCGTCGGACTGATGGAGATCGAGAACTCGGTGAAGCTCGGCGAAGAGCCCGACGAGGCCCTCGGCGACTTGGTCGGCGCGCTCAACGCGGCCAGCGCCCCCGGCACTTGGGCGTTCGTGCCGACGCCCGAGGTGCTGCTGAACGCGGCCACCACCGACTTCATCACCAACGCGATCATCTACAAGCCCGCCGCGGTCACCCCCGTCGGCGACAGCTTCGCCGACAGCGACGAGACCGTCTGGGACATCGCGCGCGAACCGCTCGCCCAGACCTTCGAGACCAAGGCCGACGGCAAGGTCGTCACGGTCGTCGCCAACCACTTCAAGTCGAAGAGCCCGCCGAGCGGCAACACCGCGCCCGAGCCCGCCGACCTGCAGGGATTCTTCAACACCGAGCGGGTCGAGCAGGCCCAGCGCCTCCTCACCCTCGTCGAGACCGTGAAGGCCGACCCCGCCAAGGGCGAGAACGTGCTGCTGGTCGGCGACTTCAACGCCTACGCCGAAGAAGACCCGGCCCAGGTGCTCACCGATGCCGGCCTGATCGACCTCGTGCCCGAGAAGACCGACGGCGAGTACACCTACACCTTCGACGGCGAGCTCGGGTCGCTCGACCACGCGTTCGCGACGCCCGAATTCGCGGCATCCGTCACCGGGGTCGATGTCTGGAACATCAACTCGCCCGAATGGAGCGACCGCGGCTACGAGTTCGGCGCCACCGAGCCGGGCACGCCCTACCGCTCGAGCGACCACGACCCCATCGTGATCGGCTTCGACACGGCAGCGGCACCCGTCGACATCGACATCCTCGCGATCGCCGACTTCCACGGCCGCCTCGAAGCGGCCCCGCCCATCGCGGGCGCCGCCGTGCTCGGCGGTATGGTCGACAGCTACCGCGCGGCCAACCCCAACACCACGTTCGTGGGCGGTGGCGACCTGATCGGGGCCTCGACGTTCACCTCGTTCATCCAGAACGACGAGCCGACGATCGACGCGCTCAACGCGATCGGCCTGAGCGCGAGCGCGCTCGGCAACCACGAGTTCGACCAGGGCCGCGACGACGTCGACGGCCGCATCGACGCCGCCGCCGACTGGGACTACCTGGCCGCGAACATCTACGACGTCGCGACCGGCGAGCCGGCCTACCAGCAGTACTCGCTGCAGGAGTTCGACGGCGTCACCGTCGGCTTCGTCGGCGCGATGACCGAAGAACTGCCCGATCTGGTCAGCCCCGACGGCATCGCCACACTCGACGTGCGTGAGGTCGTGCCCGAGGTCAACCGGGTCGCCGACCTGCTGAGCGACGGCAACGACGCGAACGGCGAGGCCGACGTGGTCGTGCTGCTCGTCCACGAGGGAGCCGCGACCGCAGACATCGCCAGCGCGACGGATGACTCGGCCTTCGGCCGCATCGTCACCGGAGCGAACGCGAACATCGACGCGATCATGGGCGCCCACACCCACCTCGCCTACGACCACGAGATCCCGATCGCTGGAACCGACACCCTGCGTCCGGTGCTCGCGGCCGGACAGTACGGCGAGAGGTTCGCCCACCTCGACCTGACGGTCGACCCCACGACGGGCGACATCGTCAGCCTCGGGGCCGAAGTGCTGCCGCTCGCCGGCGCCTTCCCGCCCGACCCCGAGGTCGCGCAGATCGTCGCCGACGCGGTGGCCGTGGCCAACGTGAAGGGCGCGGTCACGGTCGGCGAGATCACCGCAGACCTCAACCGGGCGAGCCAGTCGGGGGCCGCGTTCACCGAGAACCGCGGAGGCGAATCGACGCTCGGCAACTTCGTCGCCGACGTGCAGCTCGCCGCGACCCAGGCCGACATCGCGCTGATGAACCCGGGTGGACTCCGCGCCGACCTCAAGTACGCCTCGAGCGGCGCCGGCGACCCCGACGGCAACGTGACCTACAAGGAGGCCGCGGGCGTGCAGCCCTTCGCCAACACGCTCGTCACCCTCGACCTGACCGCGGCACAGCTCAAGTCGGTGCTCGAAGAGCAGTGGCAGCCGGCCGGTGCGAGCCGTCCGTTCCTCAAACTCGGCGTCTCCGAGTCGCTGCAGTACACCTACGACCCGGCCGCCGCGGCCGGCGACCACGTCGACGCGATCTACGTGAACGGCGAGCTCGCGACGGAGGGCGAGACCTACCGGGTGACGGTCAACTCGTTCCTCGCCTCGGGCGGCGACAACTTCGCCACCCTCGCGCAGGGCACGAACCGCGCCGACTCGGGCAAGGTCGACCTGCAGAGCATGGTCGACTACTTCGAGGCCGACCCGGTCGCGAGCCCCGACTACGCCCAGCGCGCCGTCGGCGTCACGGTCGGTGCCGCCGGCCCGTTCGCCCCCGGCGACCAGGTCACGCTCGCACTGTCGTCGCTGCTGTTCAGCAACGGCGAGCCGAACGCGGGCACGGCGGTCGTCATCGCGAACGGTGTCGAACTGGCATCCGCCCCCATCGATCCGACGATCGTCGACACGACCGACGAGGTCGGCCGCGCGAGCGTGACGGTGACGATTCCGGATGACACGGAGACCGGTGACCTCGTACTGACGGTCACCGTGCCCGAGACCGGAACGAGCGTCGACGTGCCCCTCGCGGTGGTGGCGACCCCGCCGCCCGTCGAGAAGAAGCAGTCGTCGACGAACGGCTCGGCGAACAAGCTCCTCGTCTTCGGCAACACCCCCGTGAAGTACACGGTGACGGTGCGTGCCGACGGCGTCGTGCCGACCGGTGACGTGGCCATCTACGACGGGCTCCGGCAGATCGCGACGGCGACGCTCACCGAGGCCTCGGCCGGCAAGGCGACGGTGACCCTGCCGAAGCTGGGCCGAGGGCTGCACCTGCTGACGGCTCACTACCAGGGCAGCGACACCCTCTTCGGATCGATCGGCTGGCCGTCGATCGTGCTGGTGCTCTAGCGGCCGCTTAACGAGCGCGCGGCCGTATCGATCTCTCCGTTGGGTATCAGCGGAGGGTTCGGTACGGCCGCGAATGGCTCT
>Ga0247813_10000904_pt1 | contig 23893 bp, 7 predicted proteins | sample UWRJL169409C1_FD_180719 | JGI IMG/M metagenome (GOLD analysis project Ga0247813, IMG submission 180719) | Plant litter microbial communities from Arlington Agricultural Research Station in Wisconsin, United States - UWRJ-L169-409C-1 | ecosystem: Environmental > Terrestrial > Plant litter >...
CTACTTCCGCACCACGGACGTCACCGGCGTCATCACGCTGCCCGAGGGCACCGAGATGGTCATGCCCGGCGACACCACCGACATGACCGTTGAGCTGATCCAGCCCATCGCCATGGAAGAGGGCCTCTCGTTCGCAATCCGTGAGGGTGGCCGCACCGTCGGCGCCGGCACGGTTACGTCGATCATCAAGTAACTTCGGTTATTCGCTCTGGCCCCGCAGCTTCGGCTGCGGGGCCAGAGCTCTTTTAACGGCCCGGTTCTTAGCGGGCCGGTATTTCAACAGCCATAGACTGACCGGATGACTCGGGCGCACTGGTGGATCGCGGCGACACTCGCCCTCCTGCTCCTGGTCGGGATTGGGGTCGCCGCCATGGTCACCTACGAGCCGTCGAGGCCGGTGCCCACCCCGAAGCCCGGCCCTGTGACATCCACCCCGGCAGTTCTGACCGGTCGCGCGACGATCTCCGGACAGATCACCGAGTTGTCGAGCAAGCCGACCGATGGCTTCTACCTGCTGCACGTGAGCGGTGAGGGCTACCTCTCGATCATGATCAGTGACCCGGCCCTGCGCGGGCCGTTCGCGGCGACCGTGACGCTTGCGGTTCCCGAGTCGTTTGTCGTGGCGGATGACCCGGCCGAGCTGTTCGCTCAGCTCGAGGCCTACACGCTGGAGACGGGCGAAGCGCTCGAGGTCGTTGCCGTAGAACGCTAATGGCCAGCATGGGTAGTCCTGCCCATGCGACAGGCTTGTCTATCCCTCAGTCGACCCGCGATACTAAGTGAATTCTCACCTTCTATTAGGGGTCTGCCTTGTACTCTCGCCTGCCCGCGCGCCTCACCGCTGCGCTTGTCTCAAGCTTGCTCGTTGCCAGCGCTCTCGGGGCCACCCCCGCGTTCGCGGAAGACGCGGTCGAGCCGACGCCGACCCCTTCGGCAACCGAGGAAGCCTCGGTCGAACAGGCTCCTTCCGACGAGGCTGTCACTGACGACGAGGTTGAGGGTCAAGTTGAGGCGGCCGTGCCCCCTGCGCACAATGGCACCGTCACCCTTGCCGGGTCGATAGCCGAACTGGTCACGGAGTCGAACGCTCAGGGAGCCGACGTCGACCACATTGTCGACGGAGAGACTGGTGGTTCGCCCTATGAGGGAGCGCCGATTCAGCTATTCCGGATTACCGGATTCGGATTCCTGTCGATCGACATTTCGGGGGTCGACCTATCCGAAGCCCCGGACGGGATCTTCGACCTCGAGTTTGAAGTGCCGGCAGGAGTCGACCTAGGAGACTCCGCGGACTCGCGTTATGACGCATTGCGCGAATACACGTTAGACGTCGCCCCTCTCAAGGCGATCGCGTACCTTCCGGTGAAGTCGAGCGGTGACCTGGCGCGTGGGTTCGTTAATCAGACTCCTGCGAGCAGTGCCGTGCACAAGATCTACGCGCTCCTCGTCACGCCGGCAGACGTCCCCCTCAACTCGGTCTCTGCGAACCAAACAGTTGCCAAGGTCCAGTCGACAGTTGCTCATTCCAGCGACTACTGGTCCGCACAGACCAACGGTCTTGTCACCTTCTCTCTCGAAGGGACAGTGCCCTGGTACAAGAGCGCCTACAACTGCAAGGTCGGTAATGACGCAGAGGAGAACGCCTACAACGCGGACCATATTTGGGACGAAGCAGCAGACCGTGCGGAAGCAATCGGTTACCGCGACGGCCCCAATAAGCACCTCGTCTTGTTCTTCCCGTCGTCATCTGACTGTGTCAACGCGGCGGGTCTCGCAATCGCGGGCGGCTCGCTCAACTCGGGTGGCCCGGCATGGGTGGTCGGAACCGACGGCGTGTATGAGAAGTCGACTCTTGCGCACGAGCTCGGCCACAACCTTTCCTATGGTCATGCCAACTGGGCCGACTGCTCCGCGCAAAACCCAGACCCCGGACTGTCGGGAACAATCGGTTGTGTCGAGTATGAGTACGGCGACATTGTTGATGTCATGGGCGGAGGCGGCGCCCTCGGAACGGGCGGCAACCTGTCGAGCCCCAGCGCCATCAGAAGTGGAATCTGGCCCACGACTGACTGGACATATACGACTCCATCGACAACCGCGAGTTACACGCTCAACTCAGTCAACTCAAATGCTGGTCTTCGATCGGTAGTGATAGAGGACAATGCGGGCAGCAACTACTTCGTCGAGTTCCGCAATCAGACCGGGCGCGATGCGCAGTTCAACAGCACAACGTGTCCATGGGGATCGACGTCCAAGGCATGCAACTCGTTCACCGGAGTGAGGATTTTGCGCGCAGAACACTCCTACTACGGAAGCCTTTACGGAGGGTATGTCAAGGGCCGCGCGCGCGACTCGTCGATTCTCATCGGACACAAAGTCGGTTCGACGAAGAAGGGCTCCTTCACACTCGGCGAGACATTCTCGACGGCCGGAATATCTGTGACCGTGACGGCTGTGACCTCCACTACTGCCACCGTGAGCGTGACCACTCCCGCCGTCACCCTCACGGGTAGCTATGTTCGTGTGACTCGATCGAGCAAGTCTGGCGCGAGCATGGCAGTCGGCGATCAACTCAATGCCCTGGTCGGGTCCGCTTTTCGCGCCAATTCCTACTCATTCCAGTGGTTGCGCAACAACAAGCCGATCAGCGGAGCGACCAAACAGGTGTACACGCTTACCAAGGCTGACATAAACACGGGAATCAAGATCAGGCTTACAGGGAAGGTTGGAAGTAAGTCGTACACCACGACTGACCCCTCGTCCGTATACCGGGGATTCGGTCCAATCGTGGCTGGTGTAATTCAGCCGGGCTCGGTGTCCGTCACGACTGGCGACACTGCTCTAACCGCAGTGCCGGAGAACTGGGACACCCCGAGCACCAAGCTCAGTTACCAGTGGCTGCGCAATAACAAAGCGATCAGCAAGGCGACGAAGGTCACTTACACGCCGACCTCCGCTGACAACGGCAAGTCGCTCTCGGTGAAGGTCACAGGCTCGAGGAGTGGATTCAACTCCGCATCAGTGACGTCTGCCGCCAAGAATTACACGGTGCTCGTGACGGGTGGCGCGGTAACGGTGTCCGGCACTCCGAAGGTCGGAGCGACGCTGACCTCCACGCACAACCTCACCTTCGCCAAGCAGGAACCGGCTGGACCCATCGCGAGCCCCGTGATCACGCGGCAGTGGCTGCGCAGTGGCGCGGCCATCCCCGGTGCGACAGGATCCAGCTACACACTGACCTCGTCCGACTACGGCAAGGTGATCTCGCTGCGCGTCTACGGAACGACGCCCGGCTGGAGCTTTGGATCGCAAACCTCAGCCGTGACGGGCAAGGTCGCAAAGGGGACCTTCACCGGCACCTCGGCTGCACCCACCGTGACGGCAACGGGACTCTCGCTCAGCGCTGCCCTCACCGCGGGCAGTGTTCTCGAAGGCGACACGAAGCTCACCTACCAGTGGTACCGCGGTACGGCGAAGATCAAGAAGGCGACCAAGCCGACCTACACGGTCACGAGTGCCGACAACGCCAAGACCGTGTTTGTTCGCATCACGGTCGCCAAGAAGAACTACATCACCAAGGTGCTCGATTCGGTCGCCAAGAACTACACGGTGGTTCCGAGTTCTCCGACTCCTGTCGTCGTGGCGGACGCCGGGGGAGTCAAAGTCGGGGCAGTGTTCTCGATCCAGGCGCGCACGTACGCCGCGGGAGGTCTGAATGTCTCTCCGATGCTCAGCTACCAGTGGCTGCGCAGCGGAAAGGCGATTGCCTCGGCGACAAGCCCCACCTATACATCCGGCGTCCTTGACAAGGGCAAGACGATCTCCGTGAAGGTGACGGCCGCATACGCGAACTACCTCACCTCGACCACGACGAGCGCGGCCACCCAGAAGCTCGGCACCAACGTGCTCGCGGGTCACAGCTCGACGGTGTCCATTGCGAAGACGACGGGGATCATCACCCTCACGGCTACGGGAGGCGTGACCGAGGGCGGCGCCAAGCTCAGCTACCAGTGGCTGCGCGCGGGCAAGGCGATCACCAAGGCGACGAAGATCACCTACACGCCCGTGGCCGCCGACTTCAATAAGGTCATCACTGTGCGCATCACGGCGACCAAGACGAACTACACGACAGTCGTCGCGACGTCACCCACCGGGGTCAACCCCTCGGTTGTTCCGGGCGGTGTTGTGACAATTAACAACCCCGTTCCGATCATCGGTTCGACGCTCACGGCGCAGTACCCGAGCTACAGCCCGAGCCCTGACGGCTACACCTACCAGTGGTATGCGGCGGGCAAGGCGATCAAGAGTGCGACAAACCAGACCTTCGTGGTCACCTCGGCGCAGAACAAGAAGGCCATCACGGTGCGCGTCATCGCCGCGAAGGCCGGCCTGTTGTCGTCCGCACTCACGAGCGCGGCGACAGCGAAGGTCACAGCCTCGTAAAACCGCATGAATGGATGGCCCCCGCCGCACGCTTGGGGCCATCCTCACTTGTGTCTGCCCCCCAATGGGGCGCTGTCGGCCGGACCCGTGACCACGCATACTCGTGAGTACCCCTCTCGATTTAAGGTTTGCCGTGTTCACACGTTTGACGTATCGCGGCGTTGCCGCCCTTGTTGCCGGTCTTCTCATCGTCGGTTCGGTTACTGCCACCGCCCCCGCGTTCGCGGATGAGCCAGTCGCGACGCCAACCGCAACACCCACCGAGGCAGCTCCGACCTCGCCGTCGGCGAACACCGTGACCCTCACCGGTTCCATCGTGGAGATCGGCGATGCCGAGACCGAAGAGATCAGCGACATCAAGCTGTTCCACGTGGCGGGCCAGGGATACCTCCCGGTCGACTTCAGTGAAGCGACAGTGGATGCGAGCGGAAGCGCGACGATCGACCTGCAGTTGCCCGAGTCCGTTGAGGTGGGGGGCACCCCCGACGAGAAGTACGCGGCGGTATCGGAGTACACGCTCGAGCATGGGGCGCTCGTTGCATCCAACTCGGTATTCATGACCAACAACACCATCAACCGCGGCGTCGCCGAGATGGTTAACCAGACCCCGTCGGCAACGGCTGTGCACAAGATCTACGCGGTGCTCGTCACGCCGAGCAACCTCGCGGCGACAAGTGTCGACGCTGAGCAGACGGCTGCAAAGGTCTCCGAAGCAGTGACACACACGAGCACATTCTGGTCAGCGCAGTCGGCCGGCAAGATCAGCTTCTCCCTTGAGGGAACAGTCCCCTGGTACAAGAGCGCGTACTCGTGCGCGACCTCGCAGACATCCAGCCAGATGTGGTCGGATGCCGCGAGCAAGGCCGCATCGCAGATCGGCTACGTCAACGCTCCCAACACGCACCTCGTGCTGTTCTTCCCCCCGTCGATCACGACCGAGTGTGGCGGCGCGATCGGTCTCGGAACCGTCGGATTCAGCACCAACACAGGTGGACTCGTCTGGGTCTCGGGAACGAGCTCGGCGATCGGCAAGGCGACCCTGTCGCACGAGCTCGGCCACAACATGACCTACGGACACGCCAACTGGGCCAACTGCGACACTGCAACACCCCAGCCGGGAGCCGCGGGTACGACAGGCTGTGTGATCAACAACTACGGTGACATCTTCGACGTCATGGGCTTCGGGATCACCGGATACACCGGCGGATCCCTCTCAAGCGCCCACGCGATCCGCAGCGGCCTGTGGCCCACGAGCGCCTATGCCAACGCGGTGAGTGGAACCACCCAGTCCTACACGCTCAACGCGATCAGTTCGAATACCGGCCTGCGTTCTGTGGTCGTGGAGGACAACCTCGGCGTTAACTACTTCGTCGAGTTCCGCAATTACACCGGCAACGATGCGCAGTACCAGGCCCTCTCGAACCAGTGCGGCACCCAGATCTGTCTGCCGACCCAGCCGGGCGTGCGCATCCTCCGCCTCGCACCCAACGCCAACGGATACAAGAACGGCCCTGGAGACGACCAGTACCTCATCGGGCGTGTTGTCGGCGGCGTCAAGCGCGTCAACTACACAGCGGGTGAATCGTTCAGCACGGGTGGGATCAGCATCACCGTTTCAAGCGTCTCCTCGACCACGGCAACCGTGAGCGTCGTCAAGCCCGCGGGAGTCGTCGTGGCTGACCCGGCGACCGGTTCGGGCATCAGCCTGACCTCCACTGCGAACTACCTCAACGACGGATACAACTATCCCGGCGACCAGATGACGATCATGTTGTCGAACGCCTGGCGCGCGGATGACTACGCGTTCCAGTGGTACATGTGGAACGGCAGTGCGCGCGTAGCTGTCCCGGGCGCGACCGGCCAGACTTACACGTTCCAGGACTCCGATGTCGGAAAGTCGTGGAGCTTCTCGGTCACGGGTCTCGGAACCAACCCGGTGACCGTTGCCATGCCGGCCGCGAACTTCACCGGATACACCGCCGTGCGCGGCAAGACTCTCGCCCTCGGCACCGCGACAGTGTCCAACGCCACGAACGCGCTCACCGCCGTGACCGCTGGCTGGGACGCCGGCACGACGTTCACCTATTCGTGGCTCCGGGGTTCGACCGAAGTGGGCAATGGCGTGAGCTACACGCCGACGCAGGCCGACCGGGGCGCGACGCTTTCCGTCGCTGTCACGGCCAGCAAGTCCGGCTACGCCTCCAGGACCGTCTACACACCGGCGAAGAATTACACGATCACCGCGAGCGGCACCCTCTCGATCACCGGAGCTGCGACAGTCGGCCAGGTTCTGGGGGTCTCTGAGAGCCTCACGTACTCGACGGTCGACGGCACGCCCACCATCAACTCGCGCACCTACCAGTGGCTGCGCAACGGTGTCGCGATCTCCGGCGCCACGTCGTCGACCTACACGCTCGTAACCGCCGACATCGACGCGGCGATCACCGTGACGATGATGGCGGGTGCAACCGGCTACATCGCGGTTCCCGTGACGAGCTCTGCCACGGCAACGGTTGTGGCCGCGACGGCCGGTGCGGGCTCCGCGACTGTCGTCAACACGACCGACGTTCTCACAACGGTCACGAGCGGGTGGGCCACCGGCACGACCTTCACGTACCAGTGGTACCGCGGCAACACGCCGATCTCGGGTGCGACGTCCATCGGCTACACGCCGACCTCGGCCGACCGCGACACGTTGCTCAAGGTGCAGGTCAGCGGCACAGCTCCCGGCCAGAGCGCCATCGCCGTCTTCTCCGCGGCGAAGAATTTCACCCTCACCGCGACGGGTACGCCCACCATCACCGGCACGAAGACCGTGGGTTCCGTGCTGACCACTGTCGACGGCCAGACCTACACGACAGTCGATGGCACGCCGTCGACCATCGCGCGCAGCTACGAGTGGTTGAGGGATGGCACGGTCATCAGTTCCGCGACCGCGTCGACCTACACGCTCGTAACGGCCGACGCCGGCAAGGTCATCTCTGCACGGCTGACCTCGCGGGCGACCGGGTACATCGCATCAACTGCGACGACCGCCGCAACCGTGCCGATCACTCTGCCCACCAAGGCTGCGGGTGCCGTGACGGTTACCGCTGCCAACCTTGACCTCACCGCCGTCACGACCGGCTGGGACGCCGGAACCACCTTCACCTATCAGTGGTACCGCGAGTCCGAGGCACTCGCGGGCGCGACGTCGCAGAGCGTGACTACGACGCCAGGGGACCGCGGATACTGGTGGAGAGTCGTGGTGATCGGATCGCAGCCGGGCTTCGCTCCTGCCACGGCGAGCACCGTGCTCAAGGACTTCTCGGTCTACCCCTCCGGTAATCGGTCGATCTCTGGAATCGCGCAAGTTGGATCGACAGTGACACTGACCGACAACCTGACCTTTGGCTCTGCGACAGCCACGAGTCGCAACTACCAGTGGTTCGCCGGAGGCGTGGCAATATCGGGCGCCACTTCATCCACCTACGTTCCCGTGGCCGCGGATCAGGGAAAGCTTCTCTCAGGCCGGCTCACTGTGAACTTCACTGGTTTGCTCTCGTACCAAACGACGGTTGACCCGGGCTACAACACATTCACTGGAACCCAGGTACCCGGCACGGCATCGATCTCCAACGCCGCTGACGCGCTCGCTGTAGAGACATCGGGATGGCCCGCTGGCGCAACGCTGACTTACCAGTGGTACCGGGGAACGACCCTGATCACGGGTGCCACCGCGCAGACCTACACGCCGACGTCCGCCGATCGCAACACCACGCTCAAGGCCGTGGTCGTCTCCACGCTTGCCGGATATGACGACACCAGCGTCGTGACGGCGGCCAAGGACTACTCCCTGACCGCGACCGGCACGGTGACTCTCACCGGTACCGTCACCAACGGCTCGACCCTCACAATCGCCGACGGCCAGACCTACACGACCGCTGACGGCACCAAGCCCGTCACGAAGACCTACGAGTGGCTGCGGGATGGCACGATCATCGCCTCCGCAACCGCGGCGACCTACGCCCTCACGAGCGCCGACGTCGGCAAGGTCATCACCGCGAAGGTCACAGCGAGGGCCACGGGCTACATCGCCGTCACCACGACTTCGACAGCTACCGCAGCCGTCGCCGCGGGCACGAAGGCCGCGGGCACCGTGACCGTCACGAACGCTACCGACGCCCTCACCGCGGTACCGGCTGGTTGGGACGCGGGCACGACCTACACCTACCAGTGGTACCGGGGCGCCACGGCGATCAGTGGCGCTACGGCGAGCACCTACACGCCTTCCGCCACTGACCGTGGCAACGCCCTCAAGGTCGAGGTCACCGGTACGCAGCCCGGCTATGTCGCGGTTGCTGCGATGAGCGCGGCCAAGGACTACTCGCTCACGGCCACCGGCTCCGTGACGCTCGCGGGTACCGCTGCGAACGGCTCAACACTCACCGTCTCCGACGGCCAGGTCTACACAACCGCGGACGGAACGAAGACCGTTGCACGCTCGTATGAGTGGTTCCGGGATGGCACGGCCATCGCCTCGGCGACGGCGCAGACCTACACCCTCACGAGCACCGACGTGGGCAAGGTCATCACGGCCAAGGTCACGGCGAAGGCCACCGGCTACATCGCCCTCACGTCGACGAGCGCGGGCACGACCGCTGTTGCAGCGGGGACCAAGGCAGCGGGCACCGTCACCATCAGCAACGCGACGGACGCGCTCACCGCGGTTCCGGCAGGCTGGGACGCCGGCACGACCTACACCTACCAGTGGTACCGCGGCAGCGCGGCGATCAGCGGCGCTACGGCGAGCACCTACACTCCGACCTCCACTGACCGCGGTAACGCGCTCAAGGTCGAGGTCACCGGCACGCAGCCCGGCTACGTGGCAGTCGCAGCGATGAGCGCGGCCAAGGACTACTCCCTCACGGCCACCGGCTCGGTCACCATCACGGGTACCGTCGCCAACGGCTCCGTGCTGACCATCGTCGACGGCCAGACGTACTCGACCGCCGACGGAACCCCGTCGATCAGCTCCCGAACCTACGAGTGGCTGCGGGATGGCACGACCATCGCCTCGGCGACGGCGTCGACCTACACACTCTCCACCGCTGACGTCGGCAAGGTCATCACCGCGCGCGTGACAACTCGTGCGACCGGCTACATCGCACTCACCTCGGCGAGCGCTGCGACATCCACCGTCGTCGCCGGCACGAAGGCTGCGGGAACCGCGAGCATCTCGAACACCACCGACGCACTCACCGTTGTCACAGCGGGCTGGGACGTCGGCACGACCTTCACCTACCAGTGGTACCGCGGCACGACGGCGATCGTCAGCGCAACCGCGTCAACCTACACGCCGACACCTGCCGATCGTGACGTCGCCCTCAAGGTGCAGGTCACCGGCACACAGCCCGGCTACGTCGCGGTTGCGGCGTTCAGCCCCGCGAAGGACTACTCGCTCAACGCGACCGGTTCGGTCACTCTGACCGGCACCACGACCGTCGGCTCGACCCTCACCGTTTCTGACGGGCAGGCCTACACGACGGCGGACGGCGCGAAGACGCCCACCAGCCGGAGTTACGCCTGGTACCGCGACGGCACGCTCATCGCGTCGGCCGCGGCATCCACCTATACGCTCGTGACAGCGGATCTCGGCATGGTCATCACAGCCAGACTGACCTCTGCAGCGACCGGGTACATCTCCTGGTCGAAGCTGTCGACGGCAACCGTCGCCATCACGCTGCCCTCGAAGGCCCCCGGCACGGTCACGATCAGCAACGCGACGGACGACCTCACGGCGGTTACGGCTGGTTGGGACTCCGGTACGACTTACACGTACCGCTGGTTCCGCGGCGCGACTGTCATCACCGGTGCGACCGCGTCGACCTACACGCCGATCTCGGCGGACCGCGGCAACGCGCTCAAGGTCGAGGTCACCGGCACCCAGCCCGGCTACCTCGCAGCCGTCGCAACCAGCGCAGCGAAGGACTACTCGCTGACCGCCACCGGCTCTGTGACCATTACGGGCACGGCGAGCTACGGGTTTACCCTGACGATCGCTGACGGCCAGGTCTACACAACGGCAGACGGCACGAAGACTGTCACGCGCTCGTACGAGTGGTTCCGGGATGGCGCGACCATCGCCTCGGCGACGGCGCAGACCTACACGCTCACAAGCGGCGACATCGGCAAGGTCATCACCGCGAAGGTCACGACCCGCGCAACCGGGTACATCGCGACGACTGCGACGAGCGCTGCGACAGCTGCGGTCGCGCTCGGCAGCAAGGCCGCAGGCACCGTGACCATCTCGAACGCGACCGATGAGCTCACCGCGGTTCCCGCAGGCTGGGACTCGGGCACGACCTACACGTACCGCTGGTTCCGTGGCGCGACAGCCATCACCGGCGCTACCGCGTCGACCTATACACCGACGTCGGCGGACCGCGGCAACGCGCTCAAGGTCGAGGTCACCGGCGCCCAGCCCAACTACGTGCCCATCGCCGCGTTCTCCACGGCGAAGGACTACTCGCTCACCGCGACCGGCTCTGTCACCCTCACGGGCACCGTGGCCAACGGCTCAACGCTGACGATCGCTGACGGCCAGGTCTACTCGACGGCAGACGGCGCGAAGACAGTAACCCGCAGTTACGAGTGGTTCCGAGATGGCACGGCCATCGGCTCCGCGACAGCCGTGACCTACTCGCTCACCGCCACGGACATCGGCAAGGTCATCACGGCCAAGGTCACTTCGCGTGCAACCGGCTACATCGCGCTCACAACGACGAGCGCCGCAACCGCTGCCGTCACGCCCGGCACCAAGGCCGCAGGTACCGCTACCATCTCCAACACCACCAACGCACTGACTGCCGTCACGGCGGGCTGGGACTCCGGAACCACCTTCACCTACCAGTGGTACCGCGGAACCACGGCGATCACCGGAGCGACGTCGAGCACCTACACCCCAACCGTGAGCGATCGCGACGCAGAGCTCAAGGTGCAGGTCACCGGCACGCAGCCCGGATATGTGGCAGTTGCAGCGTTCAGCCCAGCGAAGGACTACTCGCTCAACGCGACCGGCACGCTCACCGTGAGCGGTAGCGCCACCGTCGGCACGGCTCTCGCACTCGTCCAGTCCCTCACCTACACAACGGCAGACGGGGCAGCGACAGTTGCTGGCCGCAGCTACCAGTGGTACCGCAACGGAACGGCCATCGCTTCGGCAACCGGCTCGACCTACACGCTCGTGACAGCTGACCTCACCGCCGTCATCACCGCGCGAATCACTGCGACGGCGACTGGCTACATCGCGCACACCCAGGTGTCGACTGCAACCGCAGCCGTCACCCTGCCCTCCAAGGCGCCGGGAACCGCGACCATCAGCAACACGACCGATGTCCTAACCGTCGTCACGGCGGGCTGGGACTCCGGCACGACCTACACCTACCAGTGGTACCGCGGAACCACGGCGATCAGCGGAGCGACCTCGAGCACGTACACCCCGACGTCAGCCGACCGGGGCGCAGCGCTCAAGGTCGAGGTGACGGGAACGCAGCCCGGGTACCTCGCCGCATCGACGTTCACCCCGGCCAAGGACTACTCGCTCACCGCGACCGGCGCCGTCACCCTCACGGGAACAGCGGCCAACGGCTCGACCCTCACGATTGTCGACGGCCAGACCTACACGACCGCCGACGGCACCAAGCCGATCACAGGTCGTACCTACACCTGGTTCCGGGATGGCACAGTCATCCCCTCAGCGACCGCGACGACCTACACGATCACCGCAACTGACATCGGCGCCGTCATCACTGCGAAGGTGACGAGTCATGCAACCGGCTACATCTCCCTCACCACGACCAGCGCGGCAACAACTGCGGTCATCGCCGGCACGAAGGCGGCGGGAACAGCCACGATCTCGAACGCCACCAGCGCGCTCACGGTCGTGACATCAGGTTGGGACAACGGCACGACCTTCACCTACCAGTGGTTCCGCGGCACCACCGCGATTACCGGAGCGACCTCGAGCTCCTACACTCCGACGGTCACCGATCGCGGCGCGGCCCTCAAGGTGCAGGTGACCGGCACGCAGCCCGGCTATCTCGCAGCGTCGACGTTCACACCGGCCAAGGACTACTCGCTTTCCGCAACGGGCACGGTGAGCCTGAGCGGGGACGCCGTCGTCGGCTCCGAGCTGACCGTCGAAGACGGCCAGTCGTACACGACAGCAGATGGCGACGCCACCATCTCTGGGCGCAGCTACCAGTGGTACACCAACGGCGTAGTCGTTCCGTTCGCCGCGACATCCACGTACACCGTGATGGCCGCGGACGTCGGAAAGGTCATCACCGCGAGGCTCACCTCCGCGGCGACCGGCTACATCGCGGTCTCGACGCTCTCGACGCCAACCGACGCAGTGGTACTCCCGACGACGGGCGCGGGCACCGCGACCATCTCCAACAGCACGAACGTGCTGACCATTGAGACGTCCGGCTGGGCCGAAGGCACGACCTTCACCTACCAGTGGTACCGCGGGTCGAACCCGATCTCGGGCGAGACGACGGAGTTCTACACACCGACATCCATTGATCGCGATATCGCACTCAAGGCGAAAGTCACCGGAACGCAGCCGGGTTCGCTTTCCGCCTCGACGTTCACCCCATCGAAGGACTATTCGCTCAACGCGACAGGTCCACTCACCCTGAGTGGAGAAAGCACGGTCGGCTCGACGCTCTACGTGAACGACGAGCAGGAGTACACGACCGCCGATGGCTACGCGTCACTCTCGGAGCGCACCTACCGGTGGTACCGCGACGGCACGGTCATCGACGGTGCAGCGGACTGGTACTACACGCTCCTCACCGAGGATGTCGGCGCCGTCATCACGGCGAGGGTCACCGCCTCGGCTACCGGATACATCGCGCTCGAGACGCAGTCGACGGCAACCTCTGAGGTCACACTCCCGGTGACCCCGGCAGGCTACCTCTACATCTCGAACGCATCCACCGAATTCAGTGTTGTCACCTACGACTGGGCCGACGACACCGAGTTCGCCTACCAGTGGTATCGCGGATCGAACCCGATCAGCGGTGCAACGTCGGAGTTCTACACACCGACCTCCGCGGATCGAGACCACGAGCTCAAGGTCGAAGTGAGGGGAACGCGACCCGGTCACCTCCCGACCTCGGTCTTCTCCGACGCCAAGGACTACTCGCTCAACCTTTCAGGCGAGATCGGCTTCTACGGGAACGAGTACGTGGGCAGCGAGCTCGTGCTCTCGTACAGCTACAACTACACAACCGTTGACGGCAACGTGTGGGTGGACGAGCAGACCTTCGCCTGGTACCGCGACGGTGTGCTCATCCCCGGAGAGAACCTCCAGTGGTACACGCTCACCCCCGCCGACTTCGGCAAGGTCATCACCGCCACGATCACGGGAAGCGTGACCGGCTACATTCCGGTCACGAGAACGAGCTCGCCCACCGGCACGATCGCGCTGACCCCCAAGAACCCGGGTACAGCGACCGTCTACAACGACGATGGCCTGCTCAGTATTTCGGCGTGGGGCTGGGCCGACGACACCGAGTTCACCTACCAGTGGTTCCGTGGCTCCGCAGAGATCGCGGGAGAGACCGCGGACACCTACACGCTGACCACCGCCGACCGCGGCTACGAGATCAAGGCGAGGATCACCGGAGACGAGGGCGATTACGGTGTCTCGTCGGTCTTCACGGATGCTACCGATTACTCGCTCACAGCGACCGGCGACCTCGTCATCTATGGCAATGCGAAAGCAGGGGAGCTCCTTTACGCCTACGACCAGCAGGCTTACGCGAGGGCTACCGGTTCGGCTGAGTATCCGACCGATTTCAGCTACACCTGGCAGCGCGACGGTGAGACGATCGCCGGCGAAACCGATCTCTACTTCACCCTGGGCGCCGACGATGTCGGCTCGACGATCACGGCGACGCTTGTCACGAGGATGAACGGTTTGATCCCGCTCGAGACCACTTCGGCGCCAACGTCGACGGTCGTGAGCGGCGAGCCGACCGAAGACGAGCCGGGCACCGCGACAATCTCGAACGCGACAGACGTGCTCACGGTCGTGACGGACGGCTGGGACGAAGGCACGACGTTCACCTACCAGTGGCGTCGTAACGGCTCAGCGATCGATGGCGAGACTACGGAGTTCTATACGCCGACCTCTGCAGACCGCGGCATGGAGTTGTCGGTCAGGGTCACTGCGACGGAGCCTGGCAAGGAACCCCTTGACGTAATCACCGACGCGAAGGACTTCTCGCTCAACGCGACCGGCAGTGTGGTCATCGACGGCGACGCAGTTGTCGGAGAGACTCTCGAGGTCTTCGACGGCCAGAACTACTCGACAGTGGATGGCTCGGCAACTCCCACCGCACGCAGCTACACCTGGCTGCGCGATGGCGACGTTATCGATGGTGCAACGGACTCCGACTACACCCTCGTGTCTGACGACCTCGGATCGGTTATCACGGCGACCCTCACCGCGCGGGCTACCGGATACATAGCTGTGACCACGACTTCCGAAGAGACGTCGACTGTCGTGGAGAACGAGGGCGGTACCGCCTGGATCAACAACCAGTCTGAGCAGTTCGAGGTCGAGACCGCGGACTGGGACGCGGGCACGACCTTCGAGTACCAGTGGTTCCGTGGAGATGACGAAATCGCAGGCGCGACAACGAAGTTCTACACTCCAACCTCCGCTGACCGCGGCAAGGAGCTCAAGGCGCGCGTCATCGGCACGAGTCCAGGGTTCGACCCGGTGGCGGTGTTCACTCCTGCGAAGGACTACACGATCACCGCCAGCGGATCGGTCACGATCACCGGTTCGGCGATTGTCGGCTCCATGCTCACGGTGAGTGATGAGCTCGAGTACTCGACGGTCGACGGCACCCCGACGATCGCACGCGGGTACACCTGGCTCCGCAACGGTGTGGCCATCGCCAATGCGACGGCCAGCACATACACGCTCGTCACGGCAGACCTCGGCAAGAGGATCACAGCGACTCTCGTTGCGCGCACCACGGGCTACATCGCCTACAGCGAGACGACCGACGCGACTGCCGTTGTCGCAGTCTCCACCTTCACCGAGGCGACGGTCGTCAAGAACGGTCTCGTTCTCAGCGCTGCTCCCGTGTGGACCGGAAACGTTCCGGCCGGCACGAAATACACCTACCAGTGGTACCGCGGATCGGCAGCTATCTCAAAGGCCACGAAGGTGACCTACACGGTCGCGACCGCCGACCTCAACAAGACGGTCAAGGTCAAGATCACGGCCAAGCGCTCCGGAGCGACGACAGTCGCTCGCACGAGCGTCGCGGTGAACTACACCGTGACGGCCACGCCGAAGGTTCCCACGTTCACCGGCACGGTCGCGCTCGACGGGGAGCTCGCGCTCGACGCGCAGGAGTTCACGAACGACGGTGCCGTTACCGCTATCCAGTGGCTGCGCGCGGGCAAGGTGATCCCCGGAGCAACGAGCGAGACCTACACGCTCGGTGCTTCAGACCTGGGCAAGGCGATCTCGGTCAAGGTCACCGCTGGCGCGGCAGGGTTCCTGAGCACGACAGGCACGAGCGCTGCAACCCAGAAGGTCGGTGCCACTGCATTCGAGCCCGAGGGTGACGCGACAGCGACACGAACGGCTACCCCGCTCGTGCTCACCGCGGACTCCGGCCTGGGTGAGAGCGCGGTCGGTGCGAAGTTCGCCTACCAGTGGCTGCGCGACGGCAAGGCGATCAGCAAGGCGACGAAGATCACCTACAAGCTGACGACTGCCGACTACGGCAAGAAGATCAGTGTGCGAGTGACAACCGCGAAGGCGACAGTGACCACGATGATTCGCGTGAGCGAGCCGGAGAACTTCTCCGTCGTCGCCACGGGAGCCATCTCGCTCAGCAGCACCAAGCCTTCGCGCGGCACGACGATCACCGTCACGCCGCCGGAGTTCTCGAACGACGCTCTCGTCACCTACCAGTGGTACGTCGGTGGCAAGGCCGTCAAGAATGCGACAGCCGCCGAGTTCACTGTTCCGTCCACGGCCAAGGGCAAGGTTGTTGCGGTCAAGGTCACGGCTGCGGCAGAGGGTTACCTGAGCTACGTGAAGGCTTCGGCCAATACGGCAAAGGTCAAGTAGCGAAGAATCACAGGTGGATGGCCCGCGACCCCGGTTGCGGGCCATCCTTGTGTATACCCCCGTTTGGGGGCATACCTCGCTAGGTCGACGCCCGGGATACTTCAAGCATCTCTCTCACGACCAAAGGTGTGCCTTGTCCTCACGCATCTCCGCACGCGGCATTGCTGCCGTCGTCGCCAGTCTCCTGGTTTTCTCCTCGCTCAGCGCAACAGCCCCCGCTTTCGCGGCCGAATCCGCAGCCGCGTCGACCGACGGGACCGTGACCTTCGACGGCCTCGTCACCGCCACATCGGCTGAAGACCACGGCGCTGCATCCAGCCCGACGCTGTTTCGCGTCACGGGCGAGGGATACCTCGGAGTCGACTTCACCGACATCGCGCTTCCCACCTCGGGAGCCGTGAGCCTCACGCTCGAGGTGCCCGCGGGTGTCGAACCCACCTTTGACGCGCTGCAGGCGTACTCGATCGAGCATGAACTCCTCACGCCGACGGCTGTCACGACACTCTCATCGAAGCGCCTCGGTCGCATGATCAACCAGACCCCGATCACGAGCGGCACGCACAAGATCTTCGCCGTTCTTGTCACGCCCGAGGGTGCCGAGCCAGAGGGCAGCGACCCCGAGCCGCCCCCGCCCGGCCCCGAGAGCGACCAGACCGCGGCGAAGGTCGCGACGGTGGTAACCGCCGCTGACGGTTATTGGAAGGAGCAGTCGGCGGGTGCCGTACGGTTCACCCTTGCGGGCACGACCGATTGGTACGACAGTTCCTACAGTTGTGCGACTGACGAGGGCTCGACGAGCCTCTGGATCGAGGCCGCCAACCGCGCGGAAGACGAGATCGGCTACGAGGATGCCTACAACGCGCACCTTGTGCTGTTCTTCCCCGGCTCATTCCAGGAGAAGTGCGACGGCGCGCTCGGCCTTGGGACCATCGGATACACGGTCAACACGGGTGGACTCATCTGGACCATCGGCACCGAGGACCCGATCCACACGGCGACGCTCACGCACGAGTTGGGTCACAACCTGACTTTCGGCCACGCGAACTACCTGGACTGCGCCACTGCCGATCCTGAGTTCACTCCCGACCTCACTCACATCCACTGCGAGAAGGACTACTACGGCGACGTTTACGACGTCATGGGCTTCGGCCTCGACGGCAAGACCGGCGGCGCTGTGTCGAGCCCCAATGCGATCCGCAGTGGCATCTGGCCGAGCTCCGCCTATTCGGTCGCGGCACAGGGCACTACGACTCACACGCTCAAGGCGGTGAGCTCGAACAGCGGCAAACGCGCGGTGATCGTGCAGGGCAAGGACGGCGTCGACTACTTCGTCGAGTACCGCAATTTCACCGGGCGCGACGCCCAGATGAAGAACTTCGGATGCTTCGACGACGCGTGCATCCCCGCAGCACCCGGCGTTCGCATTCTGCGCCTCGACCAGTACCTGTATGACGATGGCAACGGCGGCACCTTCTCGCTCAAGGGTGACGCGGGTGACGACGTGTGGCTCATCGGACGTACTGTCGACGGGGTCAAGCGAACCAATTACACGAAGGGCGAGAAGTTCACGGTCGACTCGCCGAGTGGCATCAGCGTCAAGGTCACCAACGTGACATCCACGTCTGCAACTGTCTCGATCACCCGCCCGAAGAACGGCGTCACCGAGGACTACATGTACATCCAGGCGTCGTACGACGCTGACGGAGATCTTGCCACGACGCAGGTGGGCGACATCTGGACCGCGTACTTCCTGCAGGGCTGGGAGGGGGACTCCTACTCGTTCCAGTGGTACAACTCGAAGGGCAAGATCAAGGGCGCGACGAAGCAGAGCTACACGCTCGCGAAGACCGACATCGGCAGGAACATCGCCCTTGAAGTAGTGGTGAAGGCCAAGGGTGCGAAGTCGGTCATCACCGGTGACTTCGGTTTCGACACTGACGAAGACGGTTACCTTGACGGCTACGGCCCTGTCACTGCAGGAGTCATGAACCAGGGCGAGGTCCGCATCGATGCATCCGCCGCCGGCCTCACTGCACAGACCACCGGATGGACCACCCCCGGAGTGAGCTACAGCTACCAGTGGTACCGCAACAACGTGAAGATCGCGAAGGCGACCAAGGCGTCTTACAAGCTCGTCGCTGCCGACCGCAACACCAGCACGTCGGTGATCGTCACTGTGAGCCGCAGCGGATTCAACACCCTCACGGCGACCTCGGACCCTCAGGACTTCACGGTCACGGCATCAGGTCCGGTCACAGTGAGCGGCACACCGCGCGTCGGGGCGACCCTGCTCGCGCTCTACCCTGGGTACTCGAGCCCGAGCTCGGGCACGCCATCGGTCAAGACCCAGTGGTACGCCAACGGCAAGGCGATCAAGAAGGCGACGAACGAGGAGTACACCCTCGTTGCTGCCGACTACAAGAAGACCATCAGTGTGAAGGTCACGGGCGGGCTCCTCGGGTTCAACAACGTGACGTCCACGGCTACGGCGAGCGGCAAGGTCGCGAAGGGTGTCTTCCAGGGGTCGCCGGTCGCGCAGGTGGATCCCTACACGGGTGGCCCCAAGGCAACAGTCGCCGGGCTCGTCGAACCGGGCGCGAAGTTCGCCTACCAGTGGTATCGCGGCTCGGCCAAGATCTCCAAGGCGACCAAGCGCAACTACGTGCTCACGAGCGCTGACGCGAACAAGCAGATCTCGGTCAGGATCACAGTGACCAAAGCGAACTACTCGACGATTGTGCTCGCGAGCGAAACGATCAACGGCACCATCAACGCGACAGGTGTGCCGACCATCTCCCACCCGTCGCCGTGGGTAGGGAACGAGCTTCAGATCAGCCTTCCCGGCTACTGGCTCGGCGACGACGAGACCATCATCGACCTGGCCGACATGGACGCGGTCAAGGGTTACCAGTGGTACGCCAACGGCACCGCGATCAAGAACGCAACGTCTTCATCGTTCACCGTGACATCCGCACAGCTGAATAAGAAGATCACGGTGAGGGTCACGGTGAAGATCACCGGATACCTCGTCTCGACGCTCGTGAGCCCGGCGACCGCACCCGTCGTCACCCCTGTCGACTAGGCAAGACTGCGTGACCCGTGGGTTCACCCGCGGGTCACCCGGCGTTTCACCCCCAACCGAGTCACACCTACTTAGGGGAATATCCGAGCGGGTTTCCGCGCGGCCATACTCAGGGAAACTGAACTTAACCTAGGAGTTTTCCGTGAACCGTCGCATTCCCGTGCGCGCGAGCGCGACGATCCTCGCAGGCGTACTCGCCGCGACATCGTTGCTCGCCGTCGCACCCGCATCAGCAAGCACGCCGACCAAGCGCATCGTCACAGTGACGCCCGCTGCAACCGGCACCCACAAGGTTTTCGCTGTACTGCTCGCTCCCTCAGACAACGATGTCGTCTATTTATCCGCGAGCCAGACAGCGGCCAAAGTCGCCACAGCGGTCAGCTCTGCGAGCACGTACTGGTCCAAGCAGTCGTCGGGCAAGGTGACTTTCACCCTCACCGGTACTTCGGCTACCTGGTCCGAAAGTGAGTTCGCGTGCGACGCCGAAGACAGCGAGGTTGCGGACTTCATCGACGAAGCGACAAGCATCGCAGAAGAGACACTCGGCTATGAGGCCGCTTACAACACTCACCTCCTGATCGTCACCCCGACGGGCACCGACTGCGACCTGCCTGACGGCTCGTTCGCAAGCGCCGGCAGCTCGGTCAATGCGGGTGGTTGGGTCATCACCTCGGGGAGCGACTCCGCTGCGTCGAAGGCGAGCCTGATCAAGGGACTCGGCTCCAACCTGTCGTTCGGTAGCGCAAACGCGACCGCCGTGGTCGACGAAGAGACTGTCATCGTGCCGTCCGGCGACACCGCGGACGCGCTCGGAACGACGGAGGCTAACAAGGTAGCTGGTTCCGTCTCGAGCGCAGCAGCCATTCGTGCGGGCATCTGGCCCACGACGGCGTATTCCGCAGCTGCTCTGGGAACCTCGACCCACATTCTCAAGCCGATCGCAGGAGCCTCAGGCAAGCGTTCGGTGACCGTCGAGGGATCCGACGGAGTCAACTACTTCGTCGAGTACCGCACGGCAGTATCCGGCACAAGTGGATCGGCAACCGCCGGAGTGCGCGTGGTCCGACTCGAAAACCAGTACCTCGCAGACAACGACGAGAGGCTCTTCAAGGGTGCTCCTGGCGCCGACACAACGGTTCTCGGTCACGATGTTGAGGGCGTCACCAAGACGACTTTCACCACCGGCCAGGAGTTCAGCGCACCCGGTGTGACCATCACCGTCGGTGCGTTGACCTCCAAGCAGGTCACTGTGTCAGTGGTGCGTGGCGCCAACCCGATCGTCACGGGATCCGTCAAGGCTTTCCCGTCGGTCGACCTCGACGGCGACCCGAGCACCGTCCAGGTGGGAGACGTCTGGACCGCGTACCTGACGTCGGACTGGGAAGCGGACTCGTACAAGTACCAGTGGTACCGCGGCACCGGAAAGATCGCCGGGGCAACGAAATCCAGCTACACGGTCACGGCGAGTGACGTGGCCAAGTCCTTCTCCGTCGTCGTCTCGCCGGTTGCGAAGGGTCAGACCTCAACCGCCAAGATCTCGAGCGGCGTCGGCATCGGCCCGGTCACGGCAGGCGTGCAGAACACGGGTACCGTGACGGTCACGGGTGCGGGGACCTCGCTCTCCGCAAACCTCGTCGGCTGGACTACTCCCGGAACCAAGGTCAGCTACCAGTGGTATCGCGGTGCCACGGCCATTGCCAAGGCGACCAAGTCCGTCTACACGCCGAAGGCTTCTGACGGAAACTTCACGCTGCAGGTCAAGGTCAAGGTCACTCGGTCGGGCTTCAACACCGTGACAGCCGAGTCCGTCGCGAAGAACTACTCGACGAACGCCACGGGAACGCTCGCGATCTCTGGCGACTTCTACCGCGTTGGTTACCCGCTCAGTGTCAACGAACTCGAGTACTCAACGGTCGACGGAGTGGTCGCGTCGCACGACCTGTCGCTCAAGATCCAGTGGTACCGCGGAAAGTCGGCCATCTCGAAGGCAAACTCGTCGACCTACACGCCGACCTCAGCAGACTTCGGCCAGAAACTCTCTGTCAAGGTCAGCGGCGGTGTCACGGGCAACATCAACCCGACATTCACGAGTGCACCCACCGTGGCCATCGCACGGGGTGTCATCGAAGGCACCCTAGAGCAGCCTGTGATCGTTCCGACCTCCACGGGCCTGACGATCAGCTACCCGGAGGGCAGCCTCACGACCCCGACATTGAGCTACAAGTACCAGTGGTACCGCGGCATCACCAAGATCAGCGGTGCGACGAAGTCCAAGTACGTCCTGACCTCGGCTGACACGGCCCAGGGCATCGCGGTCATTGTCACTGTGTCGAAGTTGAACTACAGCACCGTTGTACTCTCGTCGGCGAGCAAGAACTACGCGGTCACGACCTCCGGTTTGCCTGTCGCCGCGAACAACCCTGTTGTCGGTCACGCGGTCACCACGACGCTCCCGGTCTACCTGGTTCACGGCGAGACCTACGTGCCGACCGGAAGCAACGTGACCTACCAGTGGTACGCCAACGGATCGAAGATCACCGGCGCGACGGCAAGCAGCTACACGCCGCTCGCTGCGCACGTTGGAAAGACGCTCACGGTTACTGTGACGGCCAAGAAGGTCGGCTACATCTCGAGCACGCTCACCTCGGTCGCAACCACCGCAGTGGTGGCAGCGCCGTAACCAGCTCATGACAGATGGCCCGCCCCGGTTTCGGTGCGGGCCTTCTGCATGGGTAGCCTCGGAGCATGGCCCTTCCCGTCGAGCATCGTTACACCGCTGGCCTTCTCCTGCTCACGACGAGCACGGGCGCCATCGACGCCGTGAGCTACCTCGCTCTCGATCGTGTCTTCACCGGCAACATGACCGGCAACGTGCTGTTCATTGGTTTCGCTCTCGTCGGTGTCGCGGGCATCCCGCTTCTCAACAATGTCGTGGCGCTCCTCGGCTTCGTCGCGGGATCGATCGTGAGCGGCCGCGTCATCGGCCGCGGGCACCCGAAAGGGCTGCCGGTGGCATCCGCCATCACTCTCTCGGTGGGTGCCGTGGTGATCGTCGGTCTCGGCGTCGCGCTTCTTCTCGTGACCGACCTGCCCGAGTGGGCGCTTCTCGTCATCACATTTCTGCTGGCGAGTGCGATGGGTGCACAGGTCTCTGCGGTCAAGCCGATCGGCAACAGCGACGTCACGACCATCGTGGTTACCAACACCGTGGCCAACCTCGCGCGCGACACCCGCCTGGGCGGTGGCACAAACGCGGGATGGATGCCGCGGCTCCTCGCCATCGTCGCAATGGGCCTCGGGGCCGCCCTCGGCGCCGCGCTCGTGCTCCACGTCGGCGGGGCCGCTGCACTGCTCGCGGCTGCCGCGGTGTTCATCGCGGGCACCATCACCCTCGCGGTGACGAGCCGACTGCACTAGCCTCATGGATGCAACGGCGCCTGTGCCGTCTCGAGGAGCTCCCATGTCACGTCGACTAGCCCGCGCCGCGCTCACGATGGTGCTCACGGCGCTGCTCACGATCGTGGGCTGTGCGCTCGTGAGTTTCGCGCAGACCGGCGTGCTCTCCGCAGAGGATGGCCTGCGCTTCGCCGCGACCTCCGCGGGCCTCGGATTCCTGCTCTGGGCCGTCACCGCGGTCGTGAACGCACTGCGGACGCCCACCGTCGTCACCCGCCGCACCGTGGCCGTGAGCGTGCTGAGCGCCCTCGTCGCTGCCATCATCAACGTGCTGTTCTGGGTGGTGCTCGCCCTCTTCGCGGGCGAGTGGGCATGGCTGTTCGCCAGCATCGCCGTCATCGGATCGCTCGTCTTCGTCGTCGCGGCGTGGGTGTCGAGCGCCGTTGCATCCATTCTCATCAGACCCGTGGTCACCCCCTGAGAATCCGCCACGCCGAGCGCGACACGCCCGGGTTGCAGCAATGCACGGAGTGTGGCAAACTCGTCTAGTTCAACATTCCGGCATCTCGTATGCGCGGATCACTTCCAGGCAGTGCATAGCGGGTCCCCAAGGGGCCGGCGCTAGGCCGCGGGAAGCAGAACCAGGTTTCAACTCCTCCCGAATTGAGTGTGAGTAATCACGCGCGTCCGGGAGAGGTGACGACAGCAACGTTTGACACATAAACAGTGGTGCGAAAGCAGAAGTGCCTAGCTAACACCAGCATCCAATAGCAGTTCGAAAGAACTTGCCATGATGCATTACAGAGAGAGAGTTCGACATG